>ERZ791619.53-NODE-53-length-106391-cov-5.47846_pt1 | contig 106391 bp, 108 predicted proteins | sample MGYA00510271_ERZ791619 | MGnify/ENA primary metagenome ERZ791619 (study PRJEB30046, sample SAMN00715209) | human gut metagenome | study: EMG produced TPA metagenomics assembly of the A metagenome-wide association study of gut microbiota in type 2...
TCTGATACTCCCCTATAAAAATGGCTATTTATCAACTGTTTGTTGTGACATAGCCTTTAGAAATAAGTACGCACACCCATATAAGTATTAGCTTTATTACCGCGCACATCCATGGTTTCGCCGTAAAGCGACAGGTTATCATGCAAACGGAATTCGCCGCCCAGACGCACCTTGAGATCATCAAAGTCATATAACTGGGAATACAATCTGAAGTCCCTGCCTAAATCGTAGCTGGCACCGACACCGAAATCTCCCTGCATCGCACCCATGCTGAAGGCTGCGTTGCCATACTGACGGCCTACAAGAAAATCAAATTTATTGGCATTGCCGATGTCATAACCGCCCATATAAAGGAAGGTATCATCCGCAGGATGCAGCGTTACGCCCAAGCTGCCGCGCCAATCGCCGCCCTTGGCGGCAAAGCCGGCGTCAGTTGAAACCTTCGCCTCAGTAAGCGTTCCCAAAATCTTGTTGGCACGCTCGCTTGTTTCTTTAACGTTGACCAGCGTTTCCTTCAGCGATTTTTGTGTCACAGGGTCCTTGGCTACTGTTTCCAGCACCTCAACAATATTTTCCATACGCTTACTGGTAGCTGCCATATTCTGGGCAATGGCAGCCACGTTCTGGCCTGTCTTGCCGTTATTGTCCACACCGGCCATAATGCTTTCGATATGCGCCGCTGTGCCGTTCATGCGCTGGCTCAGCTCGTTAATCTGATGAATCATCGAGGTAATATCCTGCTGGTTAGCTACTGCCACATCAGCCATAACCTTCGTGAAGGTATTCATGTTCTCAGCGATATCATTCATATTCTTAAAGCCGGATTTCATGGACTGCTGGACTTCCTTATCGCCAAAAACATTTTCAAAGGCATTGGCGATATTTTCCATACGCTTCACCAGATCACCGGAGGAAGCAAAGAATTCATCAATACCACCGCCGGCAACACCATTAATCGTGCTGCCTTCGGCTACATAACCCTGTCCCTGCTTGGTAGGCGGGATAACACTGACATATTTTTCACCCATAATACCGTCAGAAGAAATCGTAAAGGTTGCTCCCTGCGGTATTTTGATATCGTCATTAATTTCTGTGATAACCTCTACCTTATCCGGTGCCACATTAATCTTTTTGACCGTGCCCACCTGCACGCCTGCATAGCGCACAACATGTCCTGGCATCAGGCCGCTGACCTGAGGATAGTTAATGCGCAGCTCATAGCCCTTTTTGCCAAAGCTGAAAGCACCCATAAAGGTAATAATGCCTGCCAGCACTACTGCGCCGCCTAACGCAAAGGCACCAACCTTAACCTCACTGCTGCTCATTTTTCTCCTCCTCTTTCAATTCCATGCCGTTAATAAAAGCCTTCACAACTGGATTAGTACTGTTTTTTATCTCCGCAACTGTGCCCAACTGCACAATGCGTCCATTATATAGCATAGCGATACGGTCTGCGGCGTAATAGGCCGATTCCATATCGTGTGTTACCAAAACCGAAGTTACGCCCAGCGTCTGCTGGGTTTTACGTATCAGCCTGCTGATGGTCATCGTCATCACCGGGTCCAGACCGGAGGTCGGTTCGTCATAAAAAACCATATGCGGCTGCATGGCCAGCGCCCGCGCCAGGCCAACGCGCTTTTTCATGCCACCGGAAAGCTCTGCCGGCATCATCTTCTGCGTATCCGGCATGCCTACCATCTCCAGCAGCTTGCCGACGCGTTCCTGTATTTCCTCCTCCGGCAGCTTAAAATGCCGCCGCAGGCCAAAGGCTACATTCTCGCCTACGTTCAGAAAGTCGAATAAGGCGGAATACTGGAACACTACGCCCATATGCTGGCGTAGGCCATCCCATTCATCCTCGGTGAAGGCGCTTACCTCCTGCCCATCGATAACAATGCTGCCGGAAGTAGGTGCCAGCAGTCCTGTCAGCAGCTTGATGATGGTACTCTTGCCGGTGCCCGAGGGACCGATAACCGCCAGCGTTTCGCCCTGACGTACAGCCAAATCAAGATTATCAAGAATTACCTTGCTGCCAAAGGCCATTTTAAGTTGTCGGAGCTGAATCATTGCTTCGTTTGACATTTTTCCGGCTCCTTACACATACAAAATAATCGAAAGAAAATAGTTGGTGATAAACACCAGAATAATCGAAAGCACTACCGAGGCCGTAGTCGCCAGACCAACGCCTTCCGCGCCATTCGGCGCGTTCAGGCCCTTATAGCAGCCCACGATAGCAATTATCGCACCAAAGACACAGCTTTTGACCATGCCGCCAAACACGTCATAGAACTCTGCCAGTGTCCTGATAGAATTTTCATAAGTAAAGCTGCCGATGCCGGCGTAATAATGCGCCACCACCCAACCGCCGATGTTACCGATAAGGTTAGCAAAAAGCACCAATAAAGGCATCATCAGCACCAACGCAATAAAGCGCGGCACCACCAGATAGCTCACAGGATTGGCAGCCATAACACGCAGCGCGTCGATCTGCTCGGTAACCTTCATCGTACCAAGCTCCGCTGCAATCGCCGCACCGATACGGCCGGCAACAACAACGCCTGTCAGCACCGGCACCAGCTCACGCGCCATAGCGATAGCTACAATGCCGCCTACGGAAGAGGACGCACCCAGACGCACGAACTCCTTGGCTGTCTGTACGGAAAAAACCATACCGGTACAGAGAATCGTCATCATAACAATCGGCAGCGAATCCGCTCCCAACAGTGCCATCTGACGCACAACCTCCTTGCCATTGGCGTCCTTCAGACGATGCAGCGTCGCCAACAGCAGCAGCGTCAGCCTGCCGCTGGCCGCACAAAAGGCCAATATTCTGTTGCCCATTGCTTCACAGATAGATTTCAGCATTTTTATATCCTTATCTTCAGCTTTTTCTACTTAATTATTATACCGCCAAAATATGGCGAATGTATGACGCAAAGAGGCCATACTGATACAGTAATATGAAAAATTTTGTTAAGTGAACGGAAATATCACTCAGAAAAATTACTTGTCAACGGTAAGCACGATTTCGCTCTCGCCATCAATAATGAAATCAAAGGGATACTTCTGCTTGAACGGAGAGCCCTGCAGCATACCCGCAAGGCCTGCATCGTTAGCAGCAGCCTCCGGATTCGGCGGCTGCATTTGTCCCATCGCCACATCAATAATCAGCTCATTATTCTTGTCAGCTGTATTCACGCTCTTGATATAATCGCTAAGCTTGTGACGTGTTTCCTTCTTCTTGGCTGCAGGAACACCTTCAGCCTGCTGCTTGCGCAGCAATTCGATAGCCCAGGCCATGCTGCTGCCACCGCGTACATTCAGCGCCAGCTTGCCGCCCGGATGATCCTTAGGCACCTTGAAATAAACCGTCTTGGTAAATTCTTCGCCACGATAAGGCTTCATAGTAACATCAACAGCTACCTTATCACCGGGCTTAACCTTGGCATTCTTGATGCGCACGTTAAGAATTTCCGCAACCTGTACCGCATTGCTGACCTCAACCTCTACGTTGATGCCATAAAGCTGCACCGGCTCAAACTTATTCTGCATCAGAATCGTTATCGCCTCCGTCAGCTCTGCATCTAGGTTCTTCAGCAGCGCATCATTGGAATAATACATATTTTCGCGGTCAATCGTCAGCATTTCCTTCTTGCTGTCCACGCCGGTGATTGTAAAATGCAGTTTAGCTGTGCCCCCGCCATTACGGTCCACAGTCTTGCTCACAGTATTGACTACTGCTGCATCGACCATCGAAGGCACCAGCTGGGGATCATCAATCAGACGCATACGCATGCTGTTGGCCTGACCGCGGCTGCTGTCGTTGACCGTAACAAACATTGGAATAGAATCGGGCTGCTTGCCTACTACACCGCCGATACCGCTGGAACGGTCCTGTGTAATGCTGCCGATAGCCTCGCCCAGATTGCCTACCTTATAGCTGCTCTGCAGGTTAGGAACTACGCCCAGCACCCACACCTTATTCATAAAGAAATTGCTGCTGCCGCGCTGCATAAAGGGATGGCCGAAGGCCAGAATCTTACCGCTGTCATCGGTCCAGGTAACAGTGCCGAGAGCGCCAAGAGTCATATCACCCTGCATCAGAGCAACACCGACACTGCTGCCCGGCTCCAGCGGCTTATCGCTGGAAGCTCCTGTGCCGCCGCTGTTGACAGCAGTCAGGCCGAAGGGCTGCAGCTTCTCCTGCAGATATTCCATACCGTATTCCGTAAAACCGCCTGCCATCAGCGCCGTTCCCTTAGGAATCCAGTCTGCTGGCAGCTCTCTCGGTTCGTCCAGAAGCGGCAGCATTTTGCCGATCGGTGTCAGGAAGCAGTAATGCGGGTCGTTGAAGGTCTTGCCGAAGGCCACAGCACCGACAAGTCTGCCGTCTACATAAACAGGACTGCCGCTCATGCCCTGAGCAACACCGCCTGTCTTTTCAATCAGATCGCCGTAAAGGCGCACAAAAATATTATATCCCATAGCTTCACTGCCGTTGACACCTAAAATTTCTACATTGAAGGTTTCAATAGTATCACCGCTGATAACGGTTTTGCCTATGCCCTGCATACCTGCGCGCAGATCACGCACCGGCATCAGAGGAACATTGGCGGCAGCTGCCGTCAGCAGCTGGCAGCAAAACAATAATGCTAATAAAAATACTCTCATACTCGCTCCTAAAAATAAAATATTTACCGGTCCGCTTCCGGTATTTGGCTCTATATACTACAAAAACCGGCGGCTAAGAAGCTCGCCGGTTTTCCTGACCGTTATTCACTAACCTTAGCTACAACCTGCTGTGCCTCAATCTTATCACCCGGTTTAACCAGTACCTGGCTAACCTTACCTGCAGTTGTAGCACGCGCAGCAGCAATACTGCCGCCAGCTATAGATTTTACCTTTACCAGAATGTCACCCTGCTTAACCTGAGTGCCCTCCTGTGCCAGTCCATCGGCAACTACAATACCGCTGACAGCGGCGCGCTGGTCAGTCACAGCAGCACAGCCAACGGCAGCAAGTGTAAAGATGCCTAAAGCGGCAATAGTCAAAATCACTATTAACTTTTTACCCATGTGACTCACCTCATTTCAGATATATTTCTCTAACATAAATTATACAGCCTCAGCAATATTTTGACAAGTGAAGAGACTGTAAACAGCTCTTAAATAAAAGATTATGAAAATCATCTGCAGTTAAAAAATTACCGGCACATAATTTTTTACGCTTTTTTTGCCTATCCTACCCGAAATCACCCTTTAGGGTAGGGTGCAAAAGCGTTTTTTTGGCTATAATATAAGCATCAAAGAATATAATTTCCACATCTAGAAAGGAGATGTTGTTATGAAAATCAAAAATTTTGCTATTGGAGCACTGGCAGCAGCAATGCTCTTCACCGGCACATCTGTTATGGAGGCAGCAGTCTATAATACATCCGCAAGCAGACTCCCTACTAATATTGACTCCCGCTGCGGCAGAACAGAAGCCTTTCTGCTGAAAAATACCCGCTTTGATGTGAAGCATACCATGACCGAAAAATATGCTGAGGAATATGTTGCTCCCTGCTTCAGCCGCAAGGGCATCTACATCAGCGATATGGAAGCCAAAGCTATTGCCTTTGCCGCCTTGCAGATGTATGATGTGCAGCAAAACAGTAACGGCGCCACAGTAAGCTTCAGCGCCAAGGGCGAAGCCGATTCCGGTGATGGTGATTACTGGCTGACTACTATTTATGACAACAAAAAATATATCAACGCCTTTATCAGTACCTACGATGAGCTCCGCACCGAAAATGCACACTCTCTCCCTGCCAGCAAAAGCTATGCTCAATACGGGGACAGCATGTCTGCCGAAAGTTTACAATACTCCAATCAAAGAATATCCAACCTCTACAGCAAATTTGAAAACATGGACAGCTATTGGGCTCCCGGCGTAAAACTGGTTTTAACCGGTGACTATGTAAACTTCCGCACCGCCCCCTCCACAAGCAGCAATGTAATTGATTCGCTGATGTCCGGCGAAGAAATAGCACCGTTAGAAGGCGCATTCGAAGCCGAAGGCCGCCAATGGTGGAAGGCTATTAACGCTCAAGGCGAGGTTGGCTATGTAAGCGCCGATTTTGTACGCGTAGCCTGCTAAATAAGCATTAAGGAAGTATCAGCAATGCTCAAAAAACTTTTAGGCTTAATATTTAGCGTCTGTCTGCTACTAAGCTGCGGCTTGGCAGCTGCGGCGCCTGCGTCCGCACTGTTCGGCAACGCCAGATATATCATCTGCATCCATAAGCAAAGCTACCGCCTTGACGTTTATCAGCAGGGCGTGGAAGAGGCAGTCTGCAGCTATCCTATCGCTGTTGCCAAAAATCCCGGTGACAAGCAATACACCGGCGACAACCGTACCCCCACCTCCTGGGGCAGTGCAGCAGCTATTCCCTCCTACTACACAGGTGCGGCAGTCGGCGTGCCTTCGGCGCAGGTTCCCTTCCGCATCGAGGAGGTTTGCCCGGCGCATTACTGGACGCACGATTTCGGTGACGGCAAGGGCGTAATCGAAGGCGCCTACGGTCCCTGGTTCCTTTCGCTGGACACCGGCTGGATAGGCATCGGCATTCACGGTACGCATGACCCCGCCTCTATCGGCACCATGGCCTCCGAAGGCTGCATCCGCCTGCGCAATGAGGATATCCAAAGCCTGAAGGAGCTTGTCTGCAGCGATGATAACGGCGGCATCGGCACCGGCGTAATCATCACCGAGGATTAAACTATAACCCGCAACAACAAAACAAGGAGCTGTCACAGCTAACGCGTGACCGCCCCTTGTTTTTTATTTTGCCTATATAACCAGCTTATTTGATGAACAATCCCAGACCGATGCTCACCAAACGCTCGCGCCCGTCCGACGGATTGTTGACGATTTTGCCGTTGATGACCATTTCGCTGCTGCCGCCGCCATCATAATTGACAGCGCTCACTGCCCCCAGCTTCACAAAATGCTGCGCCAGCTCCGCAAGTGTCATGCCTGCGGAAGCACTGCTTCTGCCGTCAACAACAAGCATTAAAAGCGTGCCGTCCTGCTTCAGGCCTATTGCAGTACGGGGCGCTCTGCCGCGTGCGATATCGGGAGCAATCTGCTCCTCCGCAGTACGCACATTCACCCTGCCGTTTTCTACCAGCAGCGGACCGCCGCTGACAACAGTCGTTGCCGCATCAGCTATGCTGCTGCCCAGGCTCTGCGTAAGCGCTACATGGTCGCCCAGGCGCAGGCCTGCCAGAGCAGCCGCATTTGTGCCATGACCGGAAAGCACTACGCAGCCCGGCTCCAAAGACATATTGCCTGCTGTAGAAACAGCAACAACACGGCCATTTTTTATCTTTACCTCACGCCCATACTGATTTGTTTTGGTCGAGGTAGCGTAATAGGAATTAAACAGCACCAGGTCATTAGCTATACGCGCACGGTTCATGCCCTTCAGCTGCAACGCCTTGCCATCAGGCAGTGTTACGCTGCCGGTGTAAGCAATGTCGCGCACAATCTTCTGCTCGTTGCCCTGTACTACATAACCGCTACGCGGCGTAGCATCCATAGCGACAAAATTGCCCTTATCCTTAACGTTGCCGATAACCCAACCGTCAGTATCAAAGTACGACGCATTGATGGCAGCCACAAGACCTCTTTGTGCCGCCTGCTTAGCCAGGCTGCCGCGTCCGTTATACATGCCTGCGGCCGAGAAAGGCCTCAGCTCCAGGCGCGCCGAAGGCGCAACGCTCACCAGATAGCTTACGATTGGTCTGCCGTTCAGCTCCTCCTGCGCATAGGTATAGGTAACGCCGCCTGCCAGCTGTGTTGTTGTTTTGCTGATAGGAATGCGGTAAATATCCAGCACCAGACGGTCAGGATTTTTCAGGTTATACAGCTTGTACTGGCAATCCTTCGTTAAATCTATAACCACCTGAGCCTTTTTCTTCTTTTTGGCAGGCACCGTAATGCTTTTAATCACTACATCTTTTTTAATAACCGGACTTTGCGCCAGCGCCGTACCCTCAGGCAGATTAAGCATAATTTGCAGGCCGTTTTTCTCGGCTGTATATTTAATCGGCTCCGTGCTGTCGAATACCAGGCGCACACGCGCCGGGCTCACACTGCTGCGCACGGCAGTGACGGGAGCGGCGCTCGCCGCAAGCGGAGCGGCACACAGCGCAGCCAGCATAAAAACAGAACATATCAGTTTTTTGAAATTCATATTCAGGACCTCTTAAAAGAAAAACTAGTAGAAGATTGAAGCATGCATTAAAGCGTCGTAATACCCCTCTCCGTCATCGCTGCGCGATGCCACCTCTCCCCTAGGAGAGGCAAGAAGGACAGCAGAACGCTAAAGACAGTAATTAATATATCGCACAGCCCCCTTCCGCCTCGCTTCGCTCGGCACCTTCGCTATACTAAGACCCATTTTTCATGTAATGAAAAATGCTGGTCGTGTTATACTCGAAGAGTGCAAGGGGCAGGCAAGAAAGTTAGCAGAACGCTCTAACGAGCAATTAAAATATCGTGTAAGGAATAGCAATGTTAGCAAATGAGTGTCTGGAACCATAGAAGCAAGGGTACGTAACCTTCTGTTACCGTCTGTCAAATTTTACCGAAGCTTCGTCCTGGTTCCACACGAAATTTGCGTTGTGCCCTATGGCACGGGAAAATTTTTTCTGAGCGGAACGATATGTCAATTACGCAGCACTCCCCCCTTCCGCCTCGCTTCGCTCGGCACCTTCCCCAAAGGGGCAGGCAAGAAGGACAGCAGAACACCAAAGATTCTTCTTCACATCTACACAAAAGGAGCTGCCAAAGGCAGCTCCTCCCCAAAATTAATCAACCAGATTAGACGCAGTATAAACAGTACCCGGATGCAGCTTATCCAGATTCTCCAGCGCCTTGCCGGTGCCAAGAGCCACACACTCCAACGGATCATCGGCAATATGCGTAGTAATACCGGTTTCACGCTGCATAATCTCAGCCAGACCGTCAAGCAGCGCACCGCCGCCGGTCAGATAAATACCGTTATCAACAATATCCGCAGCCAGCTCAGGCGGGCATTTTTCCAGAACACCACGCACAGTAGCAATCAAAGAAGCAACAGCATCCTCCAGCGCCACACGGCAATCCTCAGAACTTACGCTGAAGGTAGTCGGCAGACCGGTAACCATATCACGGCCACGCACAGTAATAGACTCATGACGACCATCAGTAATAACAGTAGCAACATTCATCTTGATTTCCTCAGCAGTACGTTCACCGATAAGCACATTATGCACCTTCTTCACATGACGCACAATAGCCTCATCAAAATGGTCACCGCCGATACGGATAGAAGAATCAACAACAATACCGCCAAGGCTAAGCACAGCTATATCAGTAGTACCACCGCCGATATCAACAACCATATTGCCGCGCGGTACAGAAATATCAATACCGGCGCCAAGAGCAGCTGCCAGCGGCTCCTCAATCAGATAAGTCTTAGACGCACCACCCTGGGTAGTAGCCTCCATAACAGCACGCTTTTCTACAGAAGTAATGCCAATAGGCACACAAGTCATAACACGCGGTTTGAAAAACAGGCTCTTGCCCGCAACCTTCTCAATAACGTAAGCCAGCAGCTTCTGCGTTACCGTATAATTCGCAATAACGCCTTCCTTCAGCGGACGGATAGCAACGATACTGCCGGGAGCACGTCCCAGCATTTCTCTGGCATCATCGCCCACAGCCAGCACCTTGTTGCGCACCTTGTCAATAGCCACAACAGAAGGCTCCTTCAGGACAACGCCCTTGCCCTTGACATAAACAAGAATGTTAGCGGTACCCAAATCAATACCGATATCCATACTTTTAAACATTAGTCATATCTCCTTAATCTACATCTACGCGTTCAATATCCGCACCCAGTTTTTTCAGCTTAGCAACAATGTTCTCATAGCCACGGTCGATATGGTGCAAATCACCGATACGGGTCGTACCCTCAGCCACAAGACCTGCCAGAATCATCGCTGCGCCGGCACGCAAATCGGTTGCGCGCACATCACAGCCTGTCAGCTTGCAGGGACCGTCGATAACGGCACTGCGGCCTTCGGTAGAAATCTGCGCACCCATGCGGTTCAGCTCAACCACATGCATGAAACGATTTTCAAAAACAGTTTCCGTAACCTTGCTGCGGCCCTCGGCAATAACCATCATCGCCATCATCTGAGCCTGCATATCAGTCGGGAAGCCCGGATAAGGCAGGGTTTTGATAGATACAGCCTTCACCGGATTCTGTCCGATAACGCGCACCTTGTCAATATCCTCTTCAACCACGGCACCAGCCTCGCGCAGCTTGGCAATCAGCGGCTTCTGGTGTTCCGGCAGCACATTTTCCACCACAACATCACCGCCGGTCATAGCAGCAGCAATCATATAAGTACCTGCCTCAATACGGTCCGGAATAATGGTATAGTCTGCACCATGCAGCTTGTCTACACCCTCAATGCGGATAGTATCGGTACCAGCACCGCGGATTTTGGCACCCATCTTATTCAGATAGTTGGCCAGATCGACAATTTCCGGTTCCTCAGCAACATTTTCCAGAATAGTAGTACCCTCAGCCAAGGATGCTGCCATCATAATATTTTCGGTAGCACCTACGCTTGGGAAATCAAAATAAATGCTGGTACCCTTCAGTCCCTCGGGAGCACTTGCTTCAATATAGCCATGTCCCTGTTCGATTTTTACACCCAAGGCCTCAAAGCCCTTCAGATGAATATCAATCGGACGGGCGCCGATAGCGCAGCCGCCAGGCATAGAAATACGCGCTTTACCTATGCGTGCCAGCAAAGGTCCCATTACCAGAAAGGACGCACGCATAGTGCGCACCAGCTCATACGGTGCTTCGTAAGAGGTAATGCTGGTGCTGTCGATATCCAGCACATTCTTTTCCGGACTGCATTTTACTGCCAGTCCCAAACATTTTAAAACTTCACTTATAGTATGCACATCTTCCAGCATCGGAACCTCGTCAAGATGACTAGGGGTAGTTCCCAGGATAGAAGCTGCAATAATCGGCAGTACAGCGTTTTTCGCACCGCTGGTCTTAACTGCACCAACGAGGCGGTTTCCGCCCTTCACAATTAGTTTTTCCAAAATAACCCTCCTGCATATGCGAAGTCGGAAAAATTTTTCCGTAACAAATATTTTATCATCAAACACAGGCTCTTTTCAAGACTTAATAAAAATCCGGAAAATTTTGCCACAGGCATATTTCGCCCGACCTTATAAGAAAAAGCCGGCACTGCTTCCGGCTCAGAAATTCACCCGCTGGCGGTCTGCTAAAATATTATAATAGGTTTCCTTCTCCATTAATTCCCTGCGGATAGCCTTTTTAGCATCCTCATCAGCACATTCCGCCAGACGCTTGCGCAAAAAAGCTATATCCTGCTTCAGCATCAGCATTTTGTTTCCTGCCAGACTTTCTACGATATCAGCCATCTTACAGTCACCGTCCTTACTTATATATCTTGTGCTTCTTCTCAAGAAACTTAGCGGCCTTGCCTAGTTCTACATATTATAGTCTACTATAAGCAAGTTTAATATGCAAGGAAAAATCTGTGACAAAACGCAAAAACCGCCCGACAGGAGCATCCCGCCGGACGGCTTGACTTTACAGCTTTATGATTTTGGCTTTGCACGCAAATATTTCTGCGGCTTACGTATTCATTTGCTGCTCTCTAGGAAAGCAGCGAATGCTTTATAGGTGTAATAAACATCCAGCTTAGAGCTCAGCTCGAACGGAGAATGCATGCACAGAATAGGCACACCAAGGTCAACTACGTCCATATCCATAGAAGCAACATACAAAGCAACGGTACCGCCGCCACCTTCGTCTACAGCACCCAGCTCGCCAATCTGCCAGAAAACATCAGCCTCATCCATAATGCTGATAACCTTGGCCATCGTTTCAGCGCTGGCGTCGTTGGAGCCTGATTTGCCGCGGGCACCGGTATATTTGGTCAGCACAGGTCCTTTGTTGACAAAGCAGCTGTTGCGCTCTTCGTATACGGATGCAAAGCTCGGGTCATAGGCACCGTTGACATCGGAGGAAAGCGCGGTAGTATTGCGCAGCAGCTTGCGGATGTTGGCACCCTGAGTTGCTGCCAGATCCTCCAGATAGTGCAGCACGAAATCAGAATTCAGACCGGTGTTGCCGTAGGAACCGATTTCCTCTTTATCTGCCAAAACCGTAACAGTGGTGTAGTACGGTGCTTTAGTATCGATTTCCGCAGTCAGTGCGGTATAAGCGCAAACCTTGTCGTCCTGGCCGTAGGCACCGATCAGGCTGCGGTCCAGGCCAACGTCCTGCGCCTTGGTTGCGGGAACAAATTCAATTTCCGCACGCATAAAATCATGCTCGGTAATACCGTACATTTCGTTGAGCAGAGCCAGCGCATTCAGCTTTACGGCATCCTTTAAGTCTTCCTCTTCGCTTTCGTCAACAAAAGGCAGGCTGCCGATAACAATATTCAGCTCCTCGCCCTTAATGCCTTCGCCCAGCTTGCGCTCGTTCTGCTTAGCACCAAGATGTGGCAGCAAATCGGTTACACAAAATACCGGGTCACCGGCATTTTCGCCCACGCAAACCTTCACCAGCTCACCGTTCTTTTTGATAATCACGCCATGCATAGCCAGAGGCACAGTTACCCACTGATATTTGCGGATACCGCCGTAATAATGCGTTTTGAAATATGCCATCTCATGGTTTTCGTATACCGGGTTCGGCTTCAAATCAAGACGCGGCGAATCAATATGCGCAGCGTTCAGGCGCACGCCTGCCTCCAGCGGTGCAGTGCCGAAGGTGGACATAGCCAGAGATTTGCCGCGATTAACAAAGTAAACCTTGTCGCCGGGTTTGTACTCCTTGCCCTCTTCGAAGGGTACGTAGCCAGCTGCAGCCAGCTTTTCTACAGCCTTGGCGGTAAATTCGCGCTCCGTCTTGGCTGTATCCAAAAATTCCTTGTAGCCTTCGCAGTAAGCGAACGCTGCTTCCTTCGCAGCAGTATTTTTCTTAGCGATATGGGGGAATTCCCAAGTTAAATTCTTTTGCAATTCCTTTGCAGTTGTCAAAATCTATCACTCCTTGTACAAGCTTTAGTAAGCAGTGCCAAACAGCACTATGTAAATCATACCACAAATAGCAGCTTTTGGGGAGAGTTAGGGAGATGTATACAATACTTTAACTTAAGAAAATTATGTTATACCCATAAACGCCCTGCACTCTTACAGATACCGTCAGCAACTTTTATTATCAGCTTGACAATTAAGCCAAAGTATTATAGACTATCCTTGAATTTAGTTTGAATTCCAACTAAAATAACAAAAAAGGATTGACTCATATGAACTTTAAAGTTATTTTAAGCACGCTTGCTTTAACCACAACTATGCTGACATTTACTCATAACACTCCTGTCTTTGCAAGTGAACAAAACGCAGCTCCTACAATCCAAGGTACACCTACTATAAATTTAGAGCTGAAGGACACCTCGCGCCCCTTCGTGCAGCTTGTTTCCAACGTAGTCTACGCTCAGGTTCCCGATCGTGGCTACACCAATAAACCGCTGACTATGCACCTTGTAATACCGCAGGACAAAAAGCCGCATCCTGTAATTTTATATATCAACGGCGGCGGCTTTATCAATGCCAACAAGGACGGTTACATGCAGCAATGGCTTGACCTGGCTGAGCATGGCTATGTTGTTGCCAGCATGACCTATCGCGTTGCACCTACCTCCACCTTCCCGGCACCCTTGGAGGATGTAAAATCCGCAGTACGTTTCCTGCGTGCCAATGCCGAAAAATTTCATATCGACGCTAAACACATCGGCGTTTTCGGCGGCAGCGCAGGCGGTTATCTTGCTGCTATGGCCGGAACAACTAACGGTGTCAAAGGCTTTGACAAAGGCGAAAACTTAAGCTACAGCAGTGACGTACAGGCAGTAGTTGATGTTTACGGTGTTTCCGACGTTACGAAAATCGGTGCAGATTACAGCGCTGCTGTGCAAAAAGCTCATGAGAGTGCGGCAGCCACCGAAGCACTGTGGGTGAACGGCTCCCCGGTTTTCGGCGGTAAGGACGGCGGCATCATGACCAATCCGGAAGGTGCCAAAGCGGCCAATCCCTTAACCTATATCAGCAAAAAAACCGCTCCCTTCCTTTTGATGCACGGTGATGCCGATGTCCTCGTATCTCCCAGCCAAACCGAGCTTTTGCGCGCAGAGCTTGCCAAGCACAATATTGAAGCAACACGTTATCTTGTGAAGGGGGCAGCACACGGCGGTCCGTACTGGGTCCAGCCGGAAATTATGGATATTGTCATAGCATTTTATGATAAGCATTTGAAAAAATGAGTAAGGAAAAATTACATTTATTGCTTTTAGAGGCCTTTTTGCGCTCAAATCACCGTCTTTCCCAACAATTACCGCAGGCAGGTTTGTTACCGGGGCAACCAAAAATCCTAGAATTTTTGCTTGAGCATAACGCTTCAACACAAAAAGCTGTCAGCGAAGGCTGCTTCCTTGATAAGTCTACTGTAACAACTTTATTAAAGCGTATGGAAAAGGATAGCCTGATTTATAAGCAAGCACATCCTACAGACCAACGCTCCAGCCTTATTTGCCTAACCGAAAAGGGCAAAGAAAAAGCTCTTTGGGTTCAGCAATCATTAAATGCTATTGATGAAACAGAATTTGCCTCTATCCCCAGCGCCGAACGTGAGCAGTTTTTAGCTACACTCGGGAAAATAATTGCCAATCAAAAGAAATGGTAACTTAAGATTACATAGCAAAAACCCCCGTCCTGACGGACGGGGGTAATTTTTTTGGCATTGTCGCAATGCTTATTACAGCTTGTGAGTAGTACGCAAGCGGGCAACAGCTCTCTTCAGCGCGTTTTCAGCACGAACAGTGTCAATGTCTTCGCTCTTGGAAGCAAGACGTTGCTCTGCACGTTCTTTAGCTGCGGTTGCACGAGCGGTATCAATATCTGCATCAGCTTCGGCAATAGTTGCCAGAACGGTGCATTTATTGTCTTTCATTTCCAGAAAGCCGCCGCAAACAGCAAATTCTTTAACGCTGCCGTCGGTGAACTCCAGCTTCATCGGCGCAATATCCATGGTCGCAATGATAGGCATATGTCTACCTTTGAGGCCCAGATTACCGGACAAAGCACGGAAACCCACATAAGTTACTTCTTCAGAAGTGAACAGCATCTTATCCGGCGTGACAATTTCAAAAGAAAACGGAGTAGCCATCTATTAATCCTTCATAGTTGCAGCCTTGGCAACAGCGTCATCAATGGTACCAACCATGTAGAAAGCACCTTCCGGCAGGTCATCATGCTTGCCTTCGAGGATTTCTTTGAAGCCGCGGATGGTTTCCTTCAGAGGAACATATTGACCGGGGGTACCGGTGAACTGTTCAGCAACGAAGAATGCCTGGCTGAGGAACTTCTGAATCTTACGAGCACGAGCAACAGTTACTTTGTCTTCCTCGCTCAATTCTTCCATACCCAGAATTGCGATGATATCTTGCAATTCTTTGTAACGTTGCAGGATAGCCTGTACGCCACGAGCAACATGATAATGCTCTTCGCCGATTACCAGCGGATCGAGGATACGGCTGGTGGAGTCGAGCGGGTCAACTGCCGGATAAATACCAAGCTCTGCGATTTGACGAGACAATACGGTGGTTGCATCCAAGTGAGCGAAGGTGCCTGCCGGAGCCGGGTCAGTCAAGTCATCCGCAGGTACATATACAGCCTGTACGGATGTGATAGAACCGGTCTTGGTGGAGGTAATACGCTCTTGCAGTGCGCCGATATCGTTTGCCAGAGTAGGTTGGTAACCTACTGCGGAAGGCATACGGCCGAGCAATGCGGATACTTCGGAACCAGCCTGAATGAAACGGAAAATGTTATCGATAAAGAGCAGTACGTCCTGGCCGCCAACATCACGGAAGTATTCTGCCATGGTCAGGCCGGTCAGACCAACACGCATACGTGCTCCAGGAGGCTCGTTCATCTGGCCGTATACAAGAGCAGTCTTGTTGATAACGCCAGACTCTTTCATTTCGCCCCACAGGTCGTTGCCTTCACGAGTACGTTCGCCAACGCCTGCGAATACGGAATAGCCACCGTGTGCAGTAGCAATGTTATGGATAAGCTCCATAATAATAACGGTTTTACCTACGCCAGCACCGCCGAACAGACCGATTTTACCGCCCATTGCATACGGAGCGATAAGGTCAACGACTTTAATGCCGGTTTCCAAAATTTTAGTAGCTGTAGCCTGTTGGTCAAAGCTCGGAGCCGGTCTATGAATAGGCCAGTGATCAGCTGCTTCAACCGGAGTGTCATCATGGTCTACAGTTTCACCTAAAACGTTGAAGATACGGCCCAGTACACCAGGACCAACCGGAACGCTGATAGGAGCGCCGGTATCTACAACTTCCATGCCACGAACCAGACCGTCGGTGGAGCTCATAGCAACAGCGCGGACAATGTTATTGCCGATGTGTTGCATAACTTCTGCGGTCAGGTGGATTTTTACTTTACCCTCATCGGTGGTGCCGTCAATGTGCAGCGCGTTGAGGATAGCAGGCATGCTTTTAGGAGGAAACTCTACGTCGATAACAGGGCCTACAACTTGTACGATTCTACCTGTATTCAAGGTTTTAGCCTCCCTACGAAATATCTAATTAGTTTTGTGCCTGTTTCAGAGCTTCTACGCCGCCAACGATTTCGTTCAGCTCGCGGGTAATGGAAGCCTGACGTGCCTTGTTATAGGACAGCTCCAGGTTTTGTACCAGCTTGCCTGCGTTATCGGTAGCAGAGCTCATAGCAGTCATACGAGAACCCAACTCACTGGCAGCAGATTGTACCAGTGCAGCGTAAACTACAGTTTCCAGATACTTAGGTGCAAGTACCTGCAGAGTTTCGTCTTCATCAGGCTCGAAAATAAAGCTTGCGCTAGCTTTGCCTTTCTCCTTTACAGGAGGCTCTACCGGCAGAATCTTGTCGCTGGTAGGAATTTGGGACAAAGCGGTTTTGAAAAGTGTAAACACAATATGCAGCTCGTCGAAATGCTCGTCAGCAAATTGTTTGATTGCATCCTGAGCAATTTCTACTGCATTTGCGTAAGACGGTCTGTCGGAGTAGCCGAAGTGGCTGCTCAGCACTTTATAGCCGCGACGTTGGAAGAAATCCCTGGCCTTACGGCCGCTGGTGATAATGACTACGTCATGCTCACATTCGGAAATCTCCGCAACTGCTTTTTTCAAAGCGTTGGAACTATATGCGCCTGCCAGACCTTTATCAGAGGCGAGCACCAGATAACCAACTTTTTTAACATCACGATGTTGAAGCAGCGGGTGTTTTTTGGCACTTAAGCCTGCAAGGATGCTCGGATCGCTCACAACGCTGGATAACACTTCTTTGATCTTGATGGCATACGGACGGCTTGCAGCAGCTTTTTCCTGCGCTCTTCTGAGGCGGGCAGCAGCAACCATTTTCATAGCCTTCGTGATCTTGCCAATGTTACCTACGCTTTTCATGTGGCGATGAATCTCGCGTGCAGTAGCCATTAGTTAATCACCTACCTTCACTAACAAAGGTATCCTTGAACTCGGCGATAGCTTTCTTCAGAGCTTCTTCGTTCTCATCAGTGATTTTCTTGGTTTTGATGATGTCTCCGCCAACTTCCGGATGGTTAGCTTCCATGAAGTCCAGGAATTCTTTTTCGCAGCGGGTTACATCTTTAACTGCTACGTCATCCAGATAGCCTTTGGTACCAAGGTAAATAGCCATAACCTGTTTTTCAACAGACAACGGGCTGTATTGGCCTTGTTTCAGAACCTCGGTCAGACGTTGACCACGGTCCAGCTGTGCTTTGGTAGCTTTATCGAGGTCAGAAGCAAACTGAGCAAATGCTGCCAGCTCGCGGAACTGAGCCAGATCCAGACGTAAGGTACCTGCAACCTGCTTCATAGCTTTGATCTGAGCAGCACCACCTACACGGGATACAGACAGACCGGAGTTGATAGCCGGACGGATACCGGAGTAGAACAGCTCGGATTCAAGGAAGATCTGACCGTCGGTAATAGAAATTACGTTGGTCGGAATGAAGCCGCCTACGTCACCTGCCAGGGTTTCGATGATCGGCAGTGCGGTGATGGAACCGCCCTTCAGTTCATCGTTCAGCTTAGCAGCGCGTTCCAGCAGACGGGAATGCAAATAGAATACGTCGCCAGGGTATGCTTCACGTCCTGGAGGACGACGGAGCAGCAGGGACATTGCACGATATGCAACAGCGTGTTTAGACAGGTCGTCGTATACGCACAGAACGTCTTTGCCCTGATCCATGAAGTATTCAGCCATGGTTACGCCAGCGTACGGAGCCAGATATTGCAGCGGAGCGGAGTCAGCAGCAGTAGCAGCAACGATGATGGTGTATTCCATAGCGCCGTGTTGTTCCAGAGTACGAACAATACGAGCGATGTTAGAAGCCTTTTGGCCGATAGCTACATAAATGCAGATAACGCCCAGGCCTTTTTGGTTGATAATGGTGTCGATTGCAACTGCAGTCTTACCGGTACCACGGTCGCCGATGATAAGTTCGCGCTGACCACGTCCGATAGGAACAAGTGCGTCGATACATTTAATACCGGTTTGCAGCGGAGTATCAACGGATTTACGATCTGCGATACCATGTGCAGGAGATTCAACCGGACGACGAGCTGCAGCAGCGATTTCGCCTTTGCCGTCGATCGGGTCACCGATAGCGCTAACTACACGGCCCAGCAGGTTTTCACCAACAGGAACCTCCATGATGCGGCCGGTACGGCGAACAACGTCGCCTTCTTTAATTTTGGTCTCGCCGCCCATCAGTACGATACCAACGCTGTCCGGGTTCAGGTTCAGAACCATGCCGGATACGTTGTGGGGCAGTTCAACTAATTCGCCAGCCATAGCATTTTTCATACCGATAACGGTTGCGATGCCGTCACCGATTTTTTCTACGATACCAACTTCTTCCAGATCAGCATCCACATTGTAATTCTCCAGCTTGTTGCTGAGAGCATCACCCAGGGCTTCCGGTTTGGTGTACTCATGAACGTCAATGCCGTTCAGAGCAACTTCCATTTTCTTCAGCTTGCGCAGTGCGGAAGCGTCGAATACCTTATCGCCAACTTGTACGATGATGCCGCCGAGGATGGACGGGTCAACTTTCTTGTTCAGGAAAATCTCACGGCCCAGTTTCTCGGTCAGGATTACAGAAATGGATTGATACTCGTCAGCCGACAATTTCTTGGCGGTAGTAACGTTTACATCTAACAGCTCTTTAATGGAGCCCAGATCAATTTTGAAGTCGGACAATTGTTGCTTAATTAAAGCAATATTTTCTTCTGTCTTCATATTGTACCAATCACCTCCGAATACCGGGGTTTTGCCTGCTGTTTCGCATTTCAGCGGCATACTTCCGGCTTAATAGGGAAAGCAGCAAAATTATTTCATGATAGAATCAACGATTTTGCTAGCCATTTTTTTGTCTTCTTCAGAACCTAACTTTTGTTCTACGATCTTGCTAGCAGCAATCATGGACAGGTTGATAACTTGTGCACGAACTTCGTCCATAGCTTTCTTCTGTTCCAGTGCGATTGCTTCTTTAGCAGTTGCAATAACCTGATCTTGTTCAGCTTTGGTGTCTGCCATGATCTTGTCATGAGCAGCCTGAGCAGTTTTGCGGGCAGCATCAACAATAGCTTGAGCTTCTTGTTTAGCTTCAGCCAGCTTTGCAGCGTATTCAGCTTTAACTGCTTCTGCGTCAGTCTTAGCCTTTTCTGCAGCTTCCAGATCGCTTGCAATTTTGTTCTTACGCTCTTCCATAATGTTGCATACGGGTTTGTAAGCGAATTTTGCAAGAACGAAAACTAAAACCAAAAAGTTCAGGATCTGCGCGATAAGTGTTGCATTGAAGTTAACCAATTATAGCACGCTCCTTTTTGTAATATCTTGCAAAATTAAATTATTTAATGAACGGGTTAGCGAATACCAGAACGATAGCGATTACATAGCACAGAATAGGCATGGATTCGATCAAGCCTACGCAAACCAGCATGTTGGTAAAGATTTTACCAGCTTCTTCCGGTTGACGAGCCATGGATTCAATAGATTTGCCGCACATGTTGCCGTTACCGATACCAGCGCCAGCAGCAGCACCCAAGCAAACAAGGCCTGCACCGATTACAGATGCAGCAGTAATGATTGCATTTTCAGACATTTGTTTCATCCTTTCGAAATTGTGATTTTAAATTTTTTTTGCTTAAAAAGCTTAGTGTTCGTCGTGGCTAGCAAATGCCAGTGCATAGCTGCCCAAAGACAAAATGGTAAAGATAAAAGCCTGAACGAAGCCAATGAACAGGGAGAACATTACCCACAGTTCAGGAACTACCCACGGAGCCAGCTGATACAGTACGATCAACAGGATTTCGCCTGCCAGGATGTTACCAAAGAGACGAAGAGCCATGGTCAGCGGTTTAGTCACTGCATCCAAAAGATGCAACGGCAGGAATGCCGGACTCGGGCTGATGAAATGTTTAAAGTGGCCGATACCTTGTTTCGCCACACCAACGCAGTACGCGCTAAACGCAATTAGCAAAGAAAGCGCAAAGCAGGTATTAATGTCATTGGTAGGTGAAGTCCAGTGAACGCCAATCTGCGGAAGCAAAATGCCCAGTTCGTTTGCTACCAGGATAAACATAAACAAGGTAACGATGAACGGTGCCATAAATTTACGGCCTTTGGATCCCAGGTTGTCTTCCATCAGACCATTTAAGAAATCAAGAATGATTTCCATTGCATTCTGCAGTCCGGAAGGAACCATTTTCGGGTTCTTACAAACCAGAAGGAACAGTACGAAGACGATTGCCATGGTTACCCAGGTCATGTACATGGTTTGCATGTTGACTTCACCTAAAAAGGTAGATTGGGTAAGGTAATGGATAATCTCTCCGGATTTTTCTGCACCTTCAGCTGCTGCATTTCCCATTTTTACACACTCCTTTCTTCACGCCCTCTCATTTTGATGTTGGTACGCGATAAATAATAGATTTAAAATAAAGAATATATGTATCAGAAGAAACCCGCCAAATGCGCCATGCACAGCAAGCTTCATCCTTAACATCGTAATAATAAACGCGGCCGCAGCGGCCAGACGGGCCCAGCGGAAGCGCTTCATGATTTTCAGTCCCTGCTTTGGCACCTCTACGTAAGGCAGAGATTTTTTGATGCCTAAAAACAGAATGGACAGATCTATCGTGCCGGCCAGCACGCCGCAAAGCACGCCGTGGGCAAAGGCACTGCGCTGCCATAACCAGAGCGGCACCGCTACGAGCAGCGCACACATACAGATGCGCGCTACAAAGGCGTTCGCGCCGTTTCTCGCTATGGGAGTCAAATCAAAATTACTTTTCATCCTTCTTGTGTTCGGTGTCCCGTGAAAGGACGCTCCTCTGAATCAGATTATAGTAGGTCATAACAAGTGAAATAATTGCCAGGCCGATGCAGATGCCCCGCATCGTATGGTCGCCGGTTTCCAGATGACGGTCGAGCCAGTCGCCGCCGAAGTACGCCAGCATAAAATCAATCACGGCCATAAACGCCAAAGAGGACACAGTAGCCAAAGCTTCAAGCATCCGCATATGCTCCTTATCGGGTGTTTTGTTAGTCATGATTTTTTCACCACAGCACGAATTCACAAATTAATCATATTTACTCTTTTAATTTTAATATTTTTCACAGTTTCTGTCTACGCCTTAGACGCAAATTCCGGCAAATTTTCCACATCAAAGCCATTTTTTCTTAAAATAGCATGGATAATACGCTCGCAGGCCTTGCCGTCACCGTAAGGATTAGCAGCCTCCGCCATGGAGCGATAATGCTCGGCATCGTCTAAAAGCAGATTGGTTTCGCGCAGCACATCATCATAAGCGGTGCCTACGAGCTTAACCGTACCGGCCTCAACAGCCTCCGGACGCTCAGTGGTATCACGCAGAACCAGAACCGGCTTGCCTAAGGCTGGAGCCTCCTCCTGAATTCCGCCGCTGTCTGTGAGCACGATATCAACCTTAGCCATCAGATTGGCAAACGGTTCATATTCCATAGGCTCAATCAGATGCACTCTGTCTAAATGTCCCAGCTCCTCGCGCACGATTTCACGCACCTTGGGGTTTTTGTGTACTGGGAAGATAGCTTCCACATCAGGATGCGCTTCCAGCACGCTCTTCAAAGCGCGGTAAACATGACGCATAGGCTCGCCCAGGTTTTCACGGCGGTGGGTAGTCATCAGAATCAGACGATGACCGCTGGCAAACACCTTGTTGAACTCTTCGTCCTCAAAGCGGTAGCCTTCCTTCACTGTAGTCTGCAGAGCATCGATAACAGTGTTGCCTGTTACCAGAATCTGCTCGGGGCAGATGTTTTCCTTCAGCAGGTTAGCCTTGCTGGTAGAGGTCGGTGCAAAGTGCATATCGGCAATCGCACCGGTCAGCTTGCGGTTCATTTCCTCCGGGTAAGGAGAATATTTATTACCGGTACGCAAGCCTGCTTCCACATGGCCTACGGGAATCTGCGCATAAAAGGCAGCCAGAGCACCAGCAAAGGTAGTCGAGGTGTCACCATGCACCAGCACCATATCGGGCTTTGCTTCCTCCATAACGGATTTCAAGCCCATCAGCGCGCGGGTAGTAACATCATACAGGGTTTGACCTGCCGACATAATATTCAAATCATAATCAGGCGTAATGCCAAACAAATCCAGTACCTGGTCCAGCATCTCGCGATGCTGTGCGGTAACTGCCACAATCGGCTGGATATATTCGGGATATTTACGCATTGCCAGCACCAGCGGGCACATTTTGATAGCCTCCGGACGAGTGCCGAAAACTGTCATTAACTTTATCTTCTCCACGGTTCTTCCTCCCCCTTATCTGTCGTTCAGAATACCGATTTTCTTAGCACCAACGGCAACTGCCGTAATAATAACCGCTATAATAAGTGCGGCGTAAAAGCCGTCAAACTCTGCCCACAGCACAGCTGCGATACCGAGCACGGCTGTAATAGCATACATCAGCAGAACTGCCTGCTTCTGGTTCATGCCCATCGCCAGCAGGCGGTGATGCAAATGGCCCTTATCGGGCTGGAAAATTGGGCGGCCGTTGCTATAGCGGCGCATAATCGCAAAGGCTGTATCCATAATCGGCAGGCCCAGTGCAATCGCCGGTACAATCAGCGCTACGGTAGCAGCAGTCTTGACTGCGCCGTAAACCGAAATAGCTGCCAGCATATAGCCGATAAACATACTGCCTGTATCGCCCATGAAAATAGTAGCGGGATTAAAATTATAGCGGATAAAACCGATAATGCCGCCGGCCAGAGCCGCAGTCATTACAGCTATATGGTAATAACCCATCTGAACCGCAACCAGAATGACCGTCATGGAAGCAATCGCAGATACGCCTGCTGCCAGGCCGTCCAGACCGTCAATCAGATTGACAACGTTCGTAAAGCTGATAACCCAGAAAATTGTCAGCGGTATAGAAATAAACCATTCGTTAAGATAAAAATAGCCGCCGAAGGGATTGTTCAGCCATTCGATACGGATATCGAAGGCCACAAGTACGCAGGCAGCAAAAATCTGCCCCAGCAGCTTGACCTTTGCCGGCAGCTGATATTTGTCATCCAGTACACCTACGATGGCAATCACGCTGCCGCCAAGCAGAATGCCGACAATATCCTTCGTCAGCTCCAAGCTTGCCACTGCGGCAATCATAAAGGCAATATAAATAGCCAGACCGCCAAGACGCGGCATAATCTTCTTATGCACCTTGCGGTTATCGGGCTTGTCAATCGCGCCGATTTTAAAGGCTAATGTTTTAATATAAGGGGTCAATATATAGCTCACCAAAGCGGCAAGCAGAAAGGGAAAACCGTAAGCACTTAACATTTATTTCTTTCTCCACCGAAACCTGATTCCTTGCACACGAAAAACACTAAACTATTCGTTCCTTATATAGTATAACATTTTTGACACTTGCGTCAATTACTTTTATTACAAAAATGATGAAACAAGCCATTTTTTCCGCAAAATTCTCCCGAATTATTCCCATTTATTATAGCATAATATCATCAAGGGAATATATCCTTTTGGCATAACTTATATATTGTTTTGCAGAACCATTATTGACTGCCGGTTTTTTTACAGATTTATCTTCCGATTGCATGCTGTTTTGACAGCTCTTTTTCAAAAAACAATCGCTGTTACGGCTCCTTCAATGCTAGAATCCTCCGTACCGGCTTAAAAATAAAAAAGCTTCCGTACTATCATCTGACAGTGCGGAAGCTTTTTCACGTTAACTTTATTCTTCTTTTTCCGGGAACTTAGGTCGGGGGAAGTTCGGGCCGGACGGCTTAAGCGTAAAGCCACGTCCGAATACGTCGTTGACGTCACTGATAATCATAAAGGCACCGGGATCAATCTCGCGTACAATGGAGCGCACCTTCGCCAGCTGCGTCAGCTTGATGACTACAAAAACCAGCTCGCGATGACGATGCGTAAAGCAGCCCTCGCCGCTGATATAGGTAACACCGCGGCCGACGATTTTAATAATCGCTTCGGCAATTTCCTCGTGATGCTCACTGATGATAATAACCTTCTTTTTATAATCAAAGCCTGTCGTAAACGCATTACAGGTTTTAGTCATCACAAAAAAGGTAAGCAAGGTATACAGCACCGGCTCGATGCCGAATAAGGAAACGCTCGCAAGCAGCAGGCAGATATTGAAGGCAAAGCCCGTCGTACTGATAGAGATAGAATAATTCTTCTGGATGATAGCACCGATAATATCCGTACCGCCGCTGGAACCGCCTACACGATACATGCACGCAGCACCGATGCCGTAAAGCACACCACCGGCAATGCAGGCCAGCAGCTTGTCATGCACTACAGTATAGGTGGAAAGAAAATGAAAGAAATCCAGGGATACAGAAAAAGCAATAATACCATACAGCGCGCTGATAGTGTATTCCCTGTCCATGTACTTGTAGGCTAAAAAGAACAGCGGCACGTTGCAGATTAAGCTGGTAGCGCCCATCGGCAGGCCGGCAACGTAATAAGCAAGTACGGCAACGCCGCCAATGCCGCCGCTGAGCATCTTATTAGGCATATAAAAGGTATTCATGGCAATACCCATAATCGCACAGGCCAGAGTCACCATAGCATAATGGTAAATTTTTTTCTTCAAAGCGGGATTCATAAAATTCTCCTTTGCAAGCAAAATATTCTGAATATGTTTTTTATGTATATATTGTAACACTTTAACGCAGAAAGGCAACTACTAAATATTTTTCTCGCCAAAATCCCGAACGTTCGAAAAAAATTCTTGCTATGCAGGCATAAGCAGTATAAAATAATACTGTATACAACATTAGGCAGGTGAACTTATAATGAAGCAAATAAAAGAAACGGCATATGCCAAAATAAATCTGGGACTTGATATTCTCGGCAAGCGAGAGGACAGCTACCATGAGGTAAGTATGATTATGCAGAGCGTCGGTCTGAGCGACGAGGTTGTTATCAGCAAGGGTAACGGCATTCAGATCAGCTGCAATCTGCACAACCTCAGCTGCGGTCCTGATAACCTGGCCTACAGAGCAGCTGCCCTGCTCGCAGGTCACTGCAATATTATTCCGAACGTTCACATCGCCTTGAACAAAAAAATTTTTCTGGCAGCAGGACTGGCAGGCGGCAGCAGTGATGCGGCAGCGGTTTTGCGCGGCCTGAACCGTTATTGGGAGCTTAACTTGGAAAATTATGAGCTGGAACAGCTAGCCGCTCAATTGGGCAGCGATATCCCCTTCTGCATCGAAGGCGGCACCATGCTGGCAACAGGACGCGGCGAAGTCCTCACCAAGCTGGAGGATATGCCTGAAACATGGCTGGTACTGGCCAAGCCCCGCAGTCTGGAGGTTTCCACCGCCTGGGTTTACCAGCATTTTGACCGCGGTCGTGTAGTACACGCTCCCTGCATCTGGCAGCTGGAAGCATATCTGCGCGAAGGCGGCCAGGCTATCACCCCCTACATGGGCAATGTTTTAGAAACTGCCACCATCCCGGCACACCCCGTTATAGCCTCTATCAAGGCCGCTATGCTGGGAGCAGGTGCCTACTACGCCCTCATGAGCGGCAGCGGCCCGACCGTCTTCGGCCTTACTGCTAACAAAGAAACTGCCGAGCGCGTACAGCAGGCACTGACAGATTTTGATGTAGAAACAGCAATTACGACAACTATCGGAAGGAGAAAATAAATATGTCCGGACATTTGCAGCCTATAAAACTAGACAGCTACAAGCCTCTGCGTGAGCTTGTCTGTGAAAATATCCGTCAAGCTATTATTGACGGCACCTTCAGCCCCGGTGAACGCCTCATGGAAATCCAGTTGGCTGACGAAATGGGCGTAAGCCGTACGCCCGTGCGCGAAGCTATCCGCAAGCTGGAGCTGGAAGGCTTCGTTGTTATGATTCCCCGTCGCGGTACCTATGTTGCCGATATTTCCATTAAGGATATCACCGAAATTTACGAAATCCGTATCAGCCTTGATATTCTGGCTGCCGGTCTGGCTGCCGAGCGTATTACAGACGAGGAGCTTGAGCAGCTTAACGGTTATCTTATTGAAATCGGCCAGCACATCGCCAACAACGATATGGATAAAATCGTCGAAGTAGATACAGCTTTCCACGATATGTTATACACTGCCAGCCGCAACGAGCGCCTGCGCAGCATCATCAATAACCTGCGCGAGCAGATGACTACTATCCGCGGCCGTTCCATGAGCTACCCGGGACGTTTGGTGGAAACCATGGACGAGCACCGCAATCTTGTAGAAGCTATTGCTGCCCATGATGTAGAACGTGCGCAATACGCAGCCCGTATCCATCTGGAAAACGCCGAGCACACCCTCATGCGTTCCCTCAGCGAGCATCTGCCACAGAAGAAGGCGTAAGCATGACAACTGCTAATATAGATGCTTTTATTGTAGCAGGCGGCCTCAGTCCCTGGCTGAAGTCCTATGCCGGCACCGAACACCGCTGCCTGGCACCGCTTGGCGATAAGCGCATCATTGACTATATCATCTCTGCCCTGCAGGGAAGCGGACGCATCCGCCGTATTGTCGTAGCTGCCCGCGCCGAAGCCTTGCCGCTTCTGGAGGGCACGTTACCAGCCAACGTTCTGCTGTGTGAAGCCGCAGGCGACCTGCCGGCTACAGCCGCCGTTGCCGCCGAAGCCTTAGGCCCTGATGCCAGTGAAAAGCTGCTGGGAGTATGCGATGACATTCCGTTGCTGACTTCGCTTGCAGTGCGCGACTTTCTTGCCGCCTGCAATGCCTCACCTGGAGGCCAGCTTTATTATCCCATCATCCCCAAGGATGCCTGCCTTAGCGCTTATCCCGGTGCCAAACGCACCTACGGCAAGCTGCGTGACGGCGTCTTTACAGGTGGCAATATGATGCTGATGGCCAAAGAGATTATTCCCGGCGGCCAGCAAAAGGCACGCGAAATCTTTGCCCGTCGCAAATCACCGCTCAAGCTGTGCAACTGGCTGGGCTGGGGATTTTTGTTAAAGCTTTTGTGCCATCGCCTGACAGTGGCTGATGCAGAAGCACGCACCTCCGCACTTTTGGAAATGCGCTGCAAGGCCATCATCACCCGTCATGCATGTATCGGCATGGATATAGATAAACCAAGTGACTTAGAACTTGCAAGGGGGACGCTTACATATGGTAAAAGCCAAAAGAATTGAACGCGTAGCAGCGTTGAGTAAACTTTTAGCCGATCATCCATATCGGCTGTTTTCATTTTCATATTTCTGCAAAAAATTTGCTATCGCCAAATCCACCCTCAGCGAGGATGTTTTAGCCGTAAAATCCGGTTTGGAGCTTTACGGACTGGGCAAGGTAGAAACTGTTTCCGGCGCTGCCGGCGGCGTGCGCTTTATCCCCGGCCATCTGCCGGAGGATGACGCAGCCTTCTTGGAAGAGCTTGCTGCCCGCCTCACCTCTCCGGACCGCATCCTGCCCGGCGGTATGCTTTATACTACCGACATTCTCTGCCATCCGGAAACCGTAGTGCGTCTGGGTGAAATCTTTATGCTCCGTCTGCAGGAGCTGGCGCCAGACTGCATCATGACTGTTGAAACAAGTGGTATTCCGCTGGCTATGCAGACAGCGCGTGCGTTTAACGTGCCTCTTGTTATCGCCCGTCACACCAGTGATATTACCGAAGGCAGCACCGTCAACATTAATTACGTCAGCGGTTCCACCAAGGTTATCCAAAACATGGCCATGCCCAAGCGCGCATTGCAGCCCGGCAGCCGTGTGCTGATTGTGGATGATGTTATGAAGGGCGGCGGCACCGCCAAAGGTATGATTGCTTTGGCTCACGAAGTCGGCGCTCAGGTTGTAGGCAAGGCCTTTTTAATCGCCACTGCCGCGCCGGAACGCAAGCTGATAGAAGATTACACTGCCTTCTTCACCCTGCATAACGTAGACGAAGAACAGCAGAAGGTAACATTGGAAGTAAATAAATAATATATAATACGTCAGGCTGACTATAAGTTATCAGATGCTAAACGACGGTGACGACGGCGTACTACTTGTACGTCCAGGAACCGTTGTGACGCAGATGATGCCTTATGGACAGCCAGGAATTTTAGTAACTTTAAACTACGTCAGGCTGGCTATAAGTTATCAGATGCTAAACGAAGTTGACGACGGCGTACTACTTGTACGTCCAGGAACCGTTGTGACGCAGATGATGCCTTATGGACAGCCAGGAATTTTAGTAACTTTAAACTACGTCAGGCTGGCTAGAAGGTACCAGATGATAAACGATGGTGACGACGGCGTACTCCTTGTACGTCTAGGAGCCGTCGTGACGCAGATAGTGCCTTATAGACGGCCAGGAAAGGAAGAACTCACATGTCAGAATTAGTAGCAATCATCCTCGCCGCAGGCAAAGGCACAAGAATGCGCAGCAAATACCCCAAGGTACTACACAAGGTAGGCGGCAAGCCCATGCTGCAGCACGTAATTGACGCTGCAAGCGCTGCCGGCGCAGACAAAAAGGTGGTTATCGTCGGCCACGAGGCAGAGCTGGTAGAAGCAATGGTAGGTAATCAGGGAACCATCGCCCTGCAGGCCGAGCAGCTTGGCACCGGCCACGCTGTAATGCAGACTGCCGACGCCCTGAAGGACTTCCACGGCACTGCGCTCATCCTGTGCGGCGACACTCCGCTGCTGGACGGCGAAGAGCTGAAGAAGTTCTGTGAAGCACATCAGAAAAGCGGCGCTGCTGCTACCGTACTTACGGCAATTATGGACGATCCGTTCGGCTACGGCCGTATTGTGCGCGATGCTAATGGCAATGTACAGGGCATCGTAGAACAAAAGGACGCTACTGAAGAGCAAAAGGCTATCAAAGAAATCAACACCGGCATCTACTGCATGGAATGCCCGCAAATGTTTGACGTGCTGGCTACCCTGACCAACGACAATGCCCAGGGCGAATATTACCTGACCGACGTACTGCAAAAGCTCAACGAAGCAGGCGCTAAGGTTGGCGGTATTTCCACTGATGACAGCGATATGGTTATGGGCATCAACTCCCGCAAGCAGCTTTCCGTTGCTGAAGGCGTTATGCGCCAACGCATTTTGGATAAGCTGATGGACGCAGGCGTAACCATTATGGATCCTGCCAGCACCTTCATCGAAGCAAGCGTAAAAATCGGCCGCGATACCGTTATCTATCCCTACACCTGGCTGGAAGGCACAACCGAAATCGGCGAAGACTGCGAAATCGGACCTAATGCCCGCTTCAATAATGTAAAAATCGGTGACGACAACCATCTGCAATTCATCTACGGCCATGACTGCGAGGTTAAAAACCACGTTACCGCCGGTCCATATGTGCATCTGCGTCCCGATACCGTTATCAGCGACCACGTTAAAATCGGCAACTATGTAGAGGTTAAAAACTCTAACGTAGGCGAAGGCACCAAGCTGCCGCATCTCACCTACATCGGCGACAGCGATATCGGCAGCGGCGTTAACATGGGCTGCGGCTGCATCACCGTCAACTACGACGGCAAGAAGAAGCACCGCACCGTTATCGGTGACAACGCCTTCGTCGGCTGCAACACCAACCTTGTTGCACCTGTAACCGTACAGGCCAACACTTACATCGGTGCCGGCAGCACCATTACCAAGGAAGTACCCGAAAACGCTCTTGGTATCGCACGTGCCCGCCAGAAAAATATTGAAGGCTGGGCCGAAAAATACCGCAACGAAAGTAAATAAGCTTTTATAGTCACATATGTGTCAAAAAGTTTACAAAAAACTTGTGATTTACGTGTTTTTTGTGTATAATTAAATTTAAGTAAAGTTTTGCTCATCGCACCAGCAAACTACAACAAGGTAATTTTGGAGGGATTGGACATGTTGTCTGACGAGAATAAGTTAAGAATATTTACCGGTAATGCAAACCCTGATTTGGCACGCGAAATCGCTGCTTACCTCGGAACCACCGTTGGTGATTCCGTAGTTAACCGTTTCAACAACGGCGAAGTTCAGGTAATGATTAACGAAAGTGTACGCGGCAAGGATATCTTCATTGTACAACCTACCTGCGGCCCTATCGTTAACGATAACGTAATGGAGCTTTTGATTATGGCTGATGCCTTCAAACGCGCCAGCGCTAACCACATCACTGCTGTTATCCCCTACTATGGCTATGCACGCCAGGACCGCAAAGCACGCGGCCGTGAGCCTATCACTGCTAAGCTGATGGCAGACCTGCTGGAAACCGCAGGCATTACCCGTGTAGTAACCATCGACCTGCACGCTGCACAAATTCAAGGCTTCTTCAACATCCCCTTTGACCATATGCCCGGCGGCCCGCTGATGGCAGAATACATTAAATCCAAGAATCTGGAAGACATGGTTGTTATCTCCCCGGACCTTGGTGGCGTAAGCCGTGCCCGCAATTTCGCTGAAATGCTGAATGCACCGCTGGCTATCATCGACAAACGTCGTCCGGAACCCGGCGTTGCTGAGGTTATGAACCTGATTGGCGACGTTAAAGGCAAAACCTGCATCATGGTAGACGACATGGTTGATACCGCAGGCTCCCTGACCGAAGGCGCACGCGCTCTGAAGAAATTCGGTGCTAAAGAAGTATATGCATGCTGCACTCACCCGATCCTGACCGATCCGGCGCTGTCCCGCATTGCTCAATCCGATATCACCGAGCTAGTTGTTACCAACACCATTCCTCTGGCTCCTTCCAAAAAGCACCCGAAAATTAAGGTGCTCTCCATTGCGCCGATTCTGGCAGAAACCATTCTGCGCATCTACAATGACTGGTCTGTAAGCCAATTATTCGATACCAAACACTAAGCGTAATATAAAAAGGCTTGCCTCTGGCAAGCCTTTTTGTTATGATTAAAGCCGGCAAAACTACCGGCTTTAATATTTGGAGTAACTATGCGTATTATTTATCTTCTTATTATCTGTTCCCTTGCCGGCGTACTGCTGCTGTGGCTGGGGATATACAAAAAAATCAGCAGAAAGACTGCCGCTATAAGCGCTGCTCTCAGCCTTGCGCTGGCAGGCGCTTTGCTCTTGCTTGCCGTACTTCCGGGCAACAGCTTTTATGGCAAGGTTATAACACATGCGGAAAATACCCACGGGCGCAAGCTCATTGCCCTCACCTTTGATGACGGCCCTTATCCGCCATATACCCAGAAGCTGCTCAAGCTTTTGGCTGCCAAAAATGTGCATGCCACCTTCTTTATGGTTGGCGAAAACGCTGCCAAGCATCCAGAGACAGTAAAGCTCGTCCAGGCACAAGGACATCTGATTGCTCTGCATGCAGGCTATCACAAGGATTTGCTTAAGCTCAGCAGCAGCGAGGCTGCCGCCAACATTGCCTATGGCAAGCAAACACTACAGAGCATCACCGGTACTGCACCGCAGTATATGCGTCCGCCGCACGGCTTCAAGGACTGGAGCACTGTCAAGGCTATCAATGCTGCAGGTATGCAGATAGTAAACTGGAGCATCATTCCCCGCGACTGGACGAACCCCGGCGTGCAGGTAATCGCCGACAGAGTTTGCGAGAACGCAGCCCCCGGTGCTATTGTCCTGCTGCATGATGGTGACAGTCCCAAAAACTCCGCACCGCGCGACCAGACGATTGAGGCAGCAGGCCTCATCATCGACCGCCTGCGTGCAGAAGGCTATGAGTTTGTTACCATTGATAAACTTAATAAATAAAAAGGAGCAACAATATGAAATTAATTGTCGGCCTTGGCAATATCGGCCGCGAATACGAAAACACCCGTCACAACATCGGCTTTATGGTAGTTGACGAGCTGGCACGCCGTCTTGGCGTGAGCTTCGGCAAGGAGGACCGCAGTGCCTATATGGCAGAATACCGCGCTCCCGAAAAAATCCTCATCATCAAGCCAACCACCTATATGAATCTCAGCGGCGTTGCTGTCGGCGCCTACGCCAACTTCTATCACATCGACCCGGATGATATCGCAGTTATCCAGGACGATATGGATATGCCTGTAGGCCAGCTGCGCATCCGCCGCAAGGGCAGCGCCGGCGGTCACAACGGCATCAAATCCATTACCGAGCATTTAGGCACCGATGCCTTCCCGCGCTTCAAAATCGGTATCGGTCATCCGGCACGCAACAACAAAGCTGTTGTCAATCATGTACTGCATGCCTTCCAGGGTGAGGACAAAACTGCTATCGAAGCAGCAGTAGCGGAGATGGCCACTGCGCTGGAGGAATGGATTAAATCCGGCGATATCGAAGAGGTTATGCAGGCGCATAACAAGAAAAAGCCCAAGGCCGAAAAGCCTGCAGCTGAATAAGCAATGTAAAAGAACTAGCTGGAGCTTATAAAAAGCTCAGGCTAGTTCTTTTTGGTTATGCAATGTATTCAGCAAAATTATAAGTAGTTGAAGTATGGTGTCAGCATCGGTTCAACGGCACCTGTATCAGGAGTAAGGTTCGCATTTCCCTCAATGACAATTTTATCTGCCATAACAAAGCCATTCAGCTGACAGCCCTCGCAAATAGTTACCTTTCCCTTCGCCAGCACCAGCGCCTGCGTCAACCTCGTGCCAGCTCCCAGCTTAATATTACCATTTTCGCTGATAAGCACCAAACGGTCTGGATAATAGGAGCCTTCGGCAGTAGTAATCGAATAAGGATTTACTATCATCGTAGGACCATGCAAGCCTTCCGTACCCAACAAGAGAGAGTTGTTATTCCTCAGATAGTAAAAGCGAGCACTAAGGCCAACTTCCGCCACCGACTTCTTATTCAGCACACTGGGACATTTATCCCGCAAAAAGCTCATCTGCGGCAGCTTTACTTCTTCTATGCTTGTATATAACGCTGCCTGCTGCAAATATCCGTCGCCTGTCAGTGAGCATCCTGCCAGGACGCCCTTAGCTGCCAGGGCCTGTATTTGCGGACCAAAGCTCACCCTGATACGATGCAGCCGCTGTACTGCGCCAGCATGATTAACGGCTGCTGCTGTAACCTTCAGGTAATCTATAAATCCATCTGAGCTGTAAATGCTTTCACTTGTCACTGTCACCGGTTCACTGTCCGGCTGCAGCTCGCCCTCATAGCAAAGCTGCCTGCCTGGCGGCCGCGCTTCCTGGCCAATAGCCTGTAATACTGAGCTGCACAACAGCCTTAGCTGCTGTTCCCGCAGAAAATCCTTCTCTGATTCATAACCCCTGACTGCATAAAGCAGGCTTAGCTGAGCACTGAGTGCCAAAAGCAGCGCTGTCAGCAGGCAGGGAAGCGATATACTCCCCTTAGCGCTATACATCATCTGCTATCCTCGCATTATAACAAATAAGATAACGCTTCACCTGCAGTTGACGACCATTCCTGCTCAGCTTAAAGCTTATGCACAGTAGCTGCGGCGAACATCGCTGTATCCGCCAATCAGTAACGACTACGCCCTCTAAAGAAACAGGATTTACGCCCGTGCCGTTATTTTTACGCGTCTTTTTGTACAAGCCCTGCTTATCGCTGTAAATAGTAACACGTTTGCAGGCATCAATCATCGTACAGGTTATCTGGCCATTCTCCTGCAGTCTGATGACTCGCTGTGCATCATAACAAATAATCTTTTCCAGCTGCGTCAAAATATGACGTTTCGCTTCCTGCAGCTGCAATTCATCCTGCAAGCGTCCAAAGCTATAGGCAATGGCGCCTGTTGCTCTAAAAACGAGCGTCGCCAGTGCCACCGTCAACAACAGTCCCAGCAGCACCTCCAGCAACAGATAGCCTCTCTGCCGTCGGCATCGCCCGTATAAGCTTAACCTTGACCTTGCCATAGACTGCCTGCACCTCCTGCATCGTTAAACCATCTATACTGCCAGTTTCCAGCTTTTGTGTCACTACAAACCTGCCACTGTACTCCTCGCCTGCCAGCACCTGCCAGGAAGCAAGCGCAGCCTGCTGCTGCTCCCTGCTTTGCTGCAGCAGCCAGCTGCTGCGGTAAAAGCACTGCACCGCTGAAGCAAGTAATAATGCCGTCAGGCAAAAGCACACCAACTCCTGCACCAGACAAAAGCCCCTGCTATTTTTCATAAACAGTCACCCTGCCTGTAACCGGCTGAACTGTCAGCCAAAAAAGCACACCCGGAAGCTGCTGATGCTCCAGGCTATAGCCACCACTGACACTAGGACTGCCATTTTCATCATAGCTTAACGACTTCATCTGTGAGTCGCACGTCAGGCTGATTGTCGGCTCTAACCTTACGCGCTTCCAGACCTTCTTCTCACGGTAAATCCTGTAACCATGCTTGTCATTACCGCTTACTTTCAAAGTATAAAGATAATTTTCCGGCTGGAATATCGTGCGCTGCTGTATCTGTCTGATGTCAGCAGCCAACAGATAGGCAGAATAGCGCATCTGCTGCTTATAGTACTGCCGCTGCAGCATCTGGCTGCCAGGGTAGAGCATTACAGAAAATGCTCCCAAACATCCTATAGCCAGCAAAAGCTCCAGTAATAAATAGCCGCCGGCCTTATGATTCACCGCTAACAGCTTTGCTGCCCGGGGATATTACGGCCTCACCCTTGCTGTTTTTGCCGCTGAGGGTATAGCTACCGTCGGCTGTATTAGGTGTATAGGTTAAGGCTTCGCCCTTGGCATCCTTGAATTCCAGCTTACCGCCAAGATATTCGCTGTCTAGTGTAGTCAGCTCTGCCGGCACAGTACCTGCTTCCATTTTATACAGCTGAATGGCCTGGTCTATGGTTACCAGATCATTTTGCAGACGGGCATTCTTCACTCTGTCATTAGCACCTGAAAGTGAAGGCAGCAGCATTGTCGCCATAATACCAATCAGAGCGGCCGCCGCCACTACCTCAATCAAAGTAAAGCCACCTTGTTTACGCATTGTCTTTAACACTATCGCACCTCCTGAATTTACTCCGGCATTGCCGAAAGCATCTCAAATAGCGGACCGATAATTATGCAGACGATTCCCGCTATGATAATCGCCGCCACCAGAAGCAGCAATGGCACGAGCAGCTCCTGCAGCCTGCCAAGCTGCTGCTGCAGACGCTGCTCCCCGGCTGTTACTGCTTCCTGCAGCATCTGCGGCAGATAACCTGTAGACGCGCCCACGCACACCAGCTCCAGCATCAGCGGCGAAAAAAGCTCCTTGGCGCCGCCTGCAGCCTGCTCAATAGCAATGCCGCGCTGCAGCCTGCTGTTCAGCAGGCGCAGCTGCTGGGCATATTGCTCATCATCTATGGTATCTGTCACAATTGCTACCGCTCTTGTTATGCCAACACCGCTTTCCAAAAGCAGAGCCAGCAATCTGCAAAAGCGTACTTCTAATAAAAGGCCATGAAAATTACCGCTCAGACGACTGCGTAAAAACCAGCGCAACAGCTTGCGTCCCATTAGCAGCAGAATGCCTGTTAGCGCTGCCGCACAGAGCATCGCCAGTAACGGCTGCTGCAGCAGACCATCCTTCAGTGCCAGCAGCAAAGCTAACGTACCAGTCGGACGCACGCCCATAGCGTTGTAGGTGTCAGCAAGCACCGGCAGGATATACAGCAAAAACAGCAGCAGCACGCCAACGGAAGCTACCAGCAAAAATGCCGGATAGATCACAGCCCGCTGCACAAAACGCTGTAGCTTGAGCTGACTGCTGTAATACGCAGCCAGCTGCTCCAGCAGCGTGGCCAGCTCACCGCTCTCCTCGCCCACAGCCACCAGCGTAACTGCCAGGTGGCTGCAGCAGTCAGGTTCTGCTGCTAAAGCCTGCGCCAGGCCGCTGCCACGGCGCAGCCTTTGCTGCAATCGGTAGCAAAGCAGCATCTGCTTAGCGCTGCCATGCTTTTGCAAAAGCTGCAGCGCATGCAGCAGCGGCAGACCACTGCGCAGGATAACTGCTAACTGACGGTAGAAGCTGATTTGCTCCGCTAGGCTCACGCCTCCTCTAAGCTTAATTTTCATCACCTCCACATAACCGATTATAGTCTATTAGCGAATTTTCTGTCTAATTTTATTTGTCACATATGTGAAATCTGTGTGACACGAAAATCTTTTTTTACCACAAGCAAAAGAAAAAAACTCTGCAAGCCGCATATTACAAGACTTACAGAGTTTTTCTTAACCGATTAATTTCCTGAAAATTATCTGCAATTATAACGTTCTAAGCAGTCTAAGCAACAATATTTTGCTCATGACCATGACGAAGCCAAACGCAAGCGCTGATGCCGAAAAGAATCACACCGGCTACTACAAAAAGGCTTTGCAACGGCGCAAATGTAGCAATAGCTCCGCCAAGTACAGGACCTACCATGGAACCGAACTGCTGAGCACTGAACATAAAGCCAAAAACGCGTCCGCGCTGGTCGGTAGTTGTATTGCTGGCCAAAACCGCACTCAACGAAGGCTGAATACCGGCACAGCACAAGCCATAGCAAAAATTGCAGACACAGAACAAAAGCAGTGTCTGCGGCATTGCCGTCACCGCACTCATCAAGCCGGAAAGCAGTGTAGCAGCGCACAACGCTTTATAAAAGCCGTGCTCCTGTCCGAAGCGTCCCCAGCTCGGCGCAGTAATAGCACTGGCAATGCCTACGAGCGAAAAGGCCACGCCGGAAAGAAACATAATGTTGCCCTCACCATGATTCAGCTCTGCCACATAAAGGCTCAAAATTGGCTGAATCAGCAGGATAACCATCTGAGCTACAGCAATGTAAATCAGCGTTTCACGAATTACAGGTTGCTGTAAAAGCTGTACCTGCGGCTTGACCGCAAGCTTTTTCGGCTCCGCCTTCGGCGGCTCGGGAATGTAGAACATAAATACCAGCGTAATAATCGTCAGTAACCCACCTGCAACGAAGAATGAGGCACGCATGCCAAACAGCGTTGCCAATGAACCGCCTACAAGTGGACCAATTACATTGCCGCAGGTCAGTCCTGCCTGCATAATGCCCAAGCTCACGCCCAGCTTTTCCATCGGCACCAGGCTGGTAGCAATCGCCAGGCACGCACTCCACAATCCGGCAGCAAAGCCCTGCAGCACACGCACACCGAACATCTGCTCCGGCGTAGTTACTATGCCACCCAAAAAGTACGACAGAGCCAGGCCTGCACCCGCACGCACCGCCATCATCTTTTTGCCGCGCGTATCAGCCATTTTACCCCAGATAGGCGCCATGATACCGCCAATCAGAAAGGTTATGGAAAAAATCGCACCGTTCCACATTTTTACATCGTCTGCGCTCACTCCCAGTTCGTTCATCAGATACATTGGCAAAAAGGGAATAAGCATGGTATAGCCTGCAGCCATCAATACAACATTAGCCGTAAGGATAGCTAGAATTAGCTTCCAGTTTTTCATAAAATCCACCTCAAAATAAAAACAAAATCATACAACAGTAGAAAAATATTATAACGCTAATGGCGATTTTGTGCAAATAAAAATGCTCCAATAATAGCCTGCTTACATAAGAAAATTACACTTAGGCAATCGAATATTGCCGCAATGCTGGACAAATTATAAAAGTGTATCAAAAGTGTATCAACACAACAAAACAGAACGCCGAAACCCGCTTGCCTAACGGATTTTCAGCGTTCTGTCTGTTTTTGGAGGAGAACACGCAAGACAACAACATTAGTTACATACACTATATATAGTGTTATATCGTGCTTATATTGCTATAAAAAGCACTACGCTATTTTGATTCCACAAGAAAATAGTATCAAAACAGTATCAACAGAAAAGGCCGCCAGCGTAAAAATTGGCGGCCGTGTATTTAAACAAACATAATGCAAAAAGTAAAGTAAACGTGATTTTATATATGCAGACGATATACACCGCTATAAAATAAACGCATGATTTATAACGTGTATAATCAGTGTTATAATATGCAAAATAACTGTATAACGATACACTGTATATACGAGAACAAACAGAAAATAATAATTTTACGTCCGATAATACACGTTAAGTTAAATATGCCGTGTACCTGCGTTCATTATATAGATTATATAGAACACAGAGAATATATATAATAGAAGAAACTAGCCTAATATGGAAATATGCCGCGCTGCCTGCATCTGTGGTGTTATTAGAATAAGCAAAAAGCTATATTCTGATATATTCAGAAGGAAGGGGCAGCCGAACCCCGGAAAAAGTTTAGAAAACACTTGCAGAACAGCTATTTCCTGCCGCTGCAGCATACAAGGCCTAAAAGCTACATTACCGCCCAAAATGGGAACTGCTGGAAATACGGAAATAAGGCAGGCCGTGGCATTGCAGGCGCTGGCGCTTTACTGTACACTAGAAAAGCAAAGGGGGATTTACTATGCAGCCATTAGAGATATTACAAGAAGCCAGGAACGCCAAACTTTACCTGCTGGAAGCTGAAGAACGCTTGCAGGAAGCGGAAAGCATAGCAGAAGGCACCAGAGCGGCCAGGTATGACAACACCAGCGGCAGAAGCAGCACGCGCTATTATAGCAGCGGCCTTAACGCTTTAGATGCTGCCATAGACAATTATCGCCTTGCATTTAGCAGATTTATAAACGCTGAACTGCAGGCCTGGTTACTTATAGACAAGCTGCCGGACGGCCAGCAAGGCAAGCTGATTCTATTTGCCCGGTACTGCTGCTGCAGGAAATGGGCAGATATAGAACAGCGGTATAATATTAGCACTTGCACTTCACACAGGATACACCGCGCAAGCCTGCAGGAATTGGCTAAGCTGCAGCAAGAAGCCGCCAGCTAGTGCCACGAACTCCGAAAGAACTCCGAAAGAGCTTCGAAAGAGCTTCGAAAGAACGGTGAAAGAGCGGTGAAAGAGTGCCGGAACGCCACACCTTAAAGGCCACGAACAAAGAGCTAACAAAGAGCTTGAAGCAAGAACGAACCTAGAGAATGAACCCCGAGAGAACCCCGAGAAACGGCACCTGCAGCCGTTAAAATTACATACTGCGTATACCGAAAAGGGCGCCCCACAAAAACAGGCGCCCTTTTTTATTGGCTAAAACTCTTAATATAGGCATCCCCGAAATAATTTGCCAGGCTTTCAGCATCTGCAGTTGTTAAACCCCGAGAGTAAAACAACTGCGTTAAAGCAGCTTGCAGCAAATCAACAGCGCCGGAATATTTTTCGTTATTGTCGATACCAGCAATTATTATTTGCACCGCCTGCGCCAGCGGATAAGGGGCGCTAACTTCTAAAAGATGCTTGCTAAATTTCACTATTGGCGATTCGTCAAAAATAGCTGCTAGGTTGTCTATATCCCCTTCATCCACAACACCGCCCACAGCCTTTATATATTGCTGCAAAGATTCACGGCAATTTGTGTCGGTACTTTTTTCATCCGTATATAGCAAGGACGTTATAGGAATATCAAGGATGCTTGCCAGCTTCACACGTTTTTCGTATGGGATAACCTTTATTTTTCCCTTTTCGTATAAAGAGATATTATCACGGCCAACATTTAACATGGCAGATAAGTCTTGTTGAGTTATTTTTTTGTTTTTTCTTGCCTGGCGTATAGTATCGCCTATACGCTGGCGTTCTTCTGCATTATCCACAATAAGCACCCCACAACTAAATTACTTAAATTATAACAGTATATAGGCGATTATAGAAGTGGATAAGTGAATTATTTTAAAAAGCGATTTGCACTCACGAATTATGGTGTTATGATATAGAAAAGCGATTGACACTCACAAAACGATTTCAACCACATAACGAAAAGAGGTGATACCATGAACATTGCATTATTCAAGTATTACATGGCTAAGAACAGCGAAACCATGTCGACGCTAGCTGCAGCTTTAGGCAAGTGCAAAGCAACAGTATCTAACTGCGTAAACGGCAACAACAACAGCGAATTTAACCGCGCTGACATTCAAGTCTTAAAAGAGCGCTGGAAGCTGACGCCGGAACAAGTCGACAAAGTTTTCTTGCAGACAGACGCAGAACCGGAAACCTAAGCAGCGCCTACCCTACCGGCGTTACCAGCACCGGAACCCCACCGCAAGAGCTACCAACCGAAAGCCGCTGCTGCTACCAACAGCAAGGCACCGCCACAGCGCCGCATTTGCCCCACAGAGCGCACGAAAAGAGCAACAGGCATAATTCTATGCAATGGCAAGAACAGGCGCTGAAAACCGATTACAGGAAGCCGAAAGCGAGGTGAAAACATGGAACAGATGATGTATACCGCCGATGATGTTGCAACCATGCTGCAGATTAGCAAGTCAAAGGCCTACCAGGTTATTGCAAGCCTTAACAAAGAGCTGAAAGACCTGGGAAAGCTGACCATTCGCGGCAAAATCAATAAGCGCTATTTTGAAAAGAAATTAGAGGTGTGAACATGGCAGCAAAAAGCAAAAACAGCTTAACGGCAAGCCAAAAACCGCCGTTAAGCGTGCCACAGATGCAAAGCGTGCTTTTTAAGCAGTTGCTGACTGAAAGAACCATTGCAAAGCTAAGTCAAAAGACCTGCGACAAAGTGACACCCTACAGACAAGGCCGCCTTGACGCGCTGGAAAGCCTTCTTGATGCTTTAGACCTTTTACAGGCCTTTAATGAGTGGGAACAGCTGCAACGGCAATTACGCCAGGGGCACGCAGTCAAAGGGGCATAGCATGAAAGCAAAGGACGAACTAGCAAGCCTAAAACGCGACCTTGCAAGGCTTTACAAGCTTATTGACAAGATAAGGCCTTTAGCAGTGAACCGCAAGGAAACAGCGCTATATAATGGCGTACTGATTGTAGCCGTTTGGCTAGTAAAAAAATATAAAATTGAGGTGTAAAACATGGAAAACAAAAAGGAAGATATTCATTTGATTGTAAAGTTGATGCCTGCATTAACAATGACGAAGCAAGGCGCGAACCTTGAAAGCATCAGCCTGGAAGGCGCGGAAATTGCGTTGACGTTTACCGGCGGCGAAATCTGGACAGTAAAAACAAAAAAACCGCTGCACGGCTTGAAGCTGATTAAAAAAATCGTGAAAGCATTGCAAGGACAAGTAGAAATTTATTAAGGCGGTGAAACAATGAGAACCACAAGAACAGTTAAGCGCTTGAATTATGCACGCGCTGCCTTTTATGTATATCTGCTGGCTATGATTATTTTTGTTGCAACCAATGCAGCAGCAAAATTTGCGGCGCTGAACCGCTAAGGAAGGGGCAAAGAACCATGATAGATACTGAAGAACTGCCGTCCATAGCGCTTGCCTGCAAGTTGAAAGGGTGCGTTTATTACCCGGCAGCATTTTACTGCATGAAACTTGCAAAGCGTTTACCGGGGGCTGAACCGTATGAAATTCCGCTTGTTGCTGCCTGCGCCGGATACGTTGCAGGCGTACGCCACGAACGCAAGCGCCAGCGCCAAAAAGCCACAGCCGAAAAACAACCAGCGCCCGAGAACATCACAGGGCAAGAGCTGGAGCTGCTGGCAGCGTGGCGAATGATTGGCGATGCAGACAAAAAGCTGATTTTTAAAATGGCTAAGTATTGGCAGAAAGAAGCACAAAAAGAAGCACAAAAGGAAAAAGCCGCCAGCGCTGGAACGCCGACGGCTTGAGTAAAACAGTTATTTCGTACCACCGATATAACCTTTTACTGTATTTTACCACAGACACAGGCAGGCCGCAAGTTAAAAAAGCGGCCTGCTGCTATATAGGGGGATAACATGGATAAAGCAGAATTTGACCTTATAGCCAAAAGCGTACAAGCAGCAAGTGATGATCGCAAAGCTGCGGCCGTCATTGCGTATGCTTTTGATGAACCACCGGGCGAAAAAAGTAAAGACCGCTGCTGGATAGAATACGCCGCCGCTGCCGCATTGCTGCACGCCCTGGAAGAAGCAACGCCGGACAAGGCCACGCGTAAAAGCCTTGCTGCAGGCAGCCGCTAAACATATTTTAGCAGATTTTTTGCCGATTATTGCACCCGAAGAAGCAGAAGCCTTTATAAAGGCCGCCGCTGAACTGCTGGCAAGCGTACCCACGCCGGAAACGCTGACCGCCGGGAGCATCAAAAAAAGCGTACACATGATACCAAAGGCGGTAAACGTGCTGCCGAAAATACCCATTGCACCCACACCCAAAGAAGAACCAGCAGCAACTGCAGCCGTTACAGTCGCAAAAAGCCGGGGCAAAGAAGCTGCCGTGTATGTAGGACTAAGGGCAGAACTTGCACCCATAGCGCCGCGGCTTACAGTGTTTGACTTATCAGTGATGCAGGCCGCCGCTTCTATTTATGCCAGCGGTACAAAGACATTTAGCAGCAACCAGCTTTACAGGGCATTAACCGGCGCCGATGCACATACAAGGATTACCAGCAAAGCCACGCTGGAAGCAGTGAAAAAGAGCCTGGACACCCTGCAGGCAACAATAATAACCATAGACGCAGAACAGCAGGCCGCTTTGCGTGGCTATAAAGGTTACGCATGGAATAAAAGCACATTCAAAGGCTATATGCTGCCTATGACAAAGCTAGAAACCGCCTACTATTCCGGCAACAAATTAGCTGCTTCTTGCGACTGCTGGCGCATATTGGCCACACCGCCAGCGCTGGAATACGCCACAACGATAAAGCAAGTTGCCACCATACCGCAAGAGGTGAAGCGCCTGCCGAAAGGCGTACGCGCAACAGTAAATAATATCTGCATCCGTGATACGCTGCTATACTACATTCATTTGAACAGGGGCAAGGGCGCAAAGCTGAACTATAGCACCTTATTTGAAGCTGCAGGCCTGGATACATCCGACCGGCGAATATATCACAAAATGAAAAAGGCCGCTGATTCACTGTTGCAATATTGGCAGGAAATAGGCTTTATAGCTGGCGAAACCGACGTTATAACAGACGATAAAAAAGACGTTATTTATATTAGTTAAAAAGTAGGGGGACTGTATCACTTATGGTGACAGACTGTATCACTTATGGTGACAGACTGTATCACTTATGGTGACAGACTGTATCACTTATGGTGACAAAAGCACTTTTTTAAAATGCCCTCAAACGCAGACGGGGCAAAGGATACAGCCGACGGCCAAAAAAACCTAAAATCTTTAAAATCTTTAAAATTTTAAAAGCAATGTAGGCGCCTTTTCAAAAGGCGGCGCCTGCTGCTATTTCTAAAGGCCTATAAAGGGAGTTGAACGCACAATGATTGACGAACAAGACAAGCAGACACTAAAAAGCAGCCTAGCTATTTATTTACAGGCAATAGGCACAAAAACCACCAACGGCAAATATAACTGCCCTATTTGCGGCAGCGGAACCGGCAAGCACCATACAAGCGCCTTTAGTATCGCACCGGACGGCCAAAGCTGGAAGTGCTTTTCTTGCAATGCCGGCGGTGATGTATTCGAGCTGGCAGCGCGCGTAAATAATTTAGATCCTAAAGGCGATTTTAACAAAGTTGCTAACATCGTAGCGGATGCAGTAGGTTACAACTTGCAGAATACCGCATCAGACGCACGGAAAGACACCGCCACGGCCACGAAAACAAAAACAGGCATAACTTTCCAACAGAAAAGCAAAACACTTCACAGGGCAAATCTGAAAGCGCTGCACAAAGCAAGGCAGATTTTAGCCAGCTGGTGAAGGAAGCTGCCGGGAATGTATCGCAGACTGACTATTTTATTAAACGCGGATTGAGTGCTGCCACGATAGAAAAGCATAAGCTGGGATATATTACCCCGGAACTTGCGAAAAAGTACGGTCTGCAGGCTAATAGCGTGCTTATTCCCTATTCTACCGGCAAAGAGGGCGCATATAATTACTACATCACGAGAAGCACAGAGGGCAAAGAGTACCGGAAACCGAAAGCAGAAGCTGCAGGCGCTGAACCGCTTTACAACCTGCCTGCCCTCTATGAACCTACCGACGCGCCCTTATTCGTCACTGAAGGGCAGATAGACGCGCTAAGCATCATGGAGTATGAACACGCTGACGCCGTCGCTGTTGGCGGTGTAGGTATAAACAAACTGCTGCAGGCCATAGAAGGCATAGAAGGCTTTCAAAGGCCGCTTATCATTGCAACAGACGCAGACGAACGCGGCAAAGAAACCTGCAGAAAGCTGCTGCATGAATTAAAAGGCCGCGCCATTAAAGCGGCGGCCTATGAACACATTGACGGCTACAAAGACATTAACGATGAACTGAACGCCAACAGGGACGCGCTGGAACGCAATATATACCGCCACATTCTGCAATTCGACAGAAACAGCCTGCCAGCGCGCTACAAAATGCAGGAATTTTTGCACCGCATTAAAGAAGGCAGGAACGCCAAAACCTATAGCACCGGCTTGAAGGCATTAGACAAGGCGCTGAACGGCGGCCTACGTGAAGGCCTTTACTGCATAGGCGCTATGAGCGGATTTGGTAAAACTACCCTTGTACTGCAGATAGCGGATACAATAGCAGCGGCCGGGGACGATGTATTATATATTAGCCTGGAAATGAGCGCGGACGAATTGACGGCAAAGAGCATCAGCCGCCGGACATATCAGCAGTGCATAGAATACGGCGCAAGCCGGGAAAATATAATGGCCATTGCAAGAACAACGCTTGACGTGCTGCGTTGCGATATTGCCACCCAGGCACAAAGCAAAACATTCATGGAAGCAGCCACGGCCTACACAGAGCATGAAGCAAGATGCTTGTATATCGTGGAAGGTATGCAGGGCGTGAATGCTGCAAAGGTAAGGCAGCTAGTAAAGCAGCACCAACAGCGCCACGGACGGCCGCCGGTAGTGTTTATAGACTATATGCAGCTATTGACCATAGCAGACACAACACAGAACACCGACAAGCAGAAAATGGATGCTGCCATTAAGGCGCTGAAGGACATCAGCCGTGATTTTAAAATTCCGGTAGTGGCCATAAGCAGCATGAACCGCGCCAGCTATGACGGCGGCTTGAATATGGCATCGTTCAAAGAAAGCGGCAATATTGAATATACGGCAGATGTATTATTAGCGCTGGAAGCTGCTATTCCGGACGAATGTAAAGGCGACACCAAAGAAGCAAAGAAACAAAGGCTTGCAGTTTTCAAGAAGAACAACGCACGCCAGCGCCACGGCGAACCGGTTAAGGTTGATATAAAAATCTTGAAATGTAGGACGGCAGCGCCCTTTACTACGGCCACAGTCGATAGCTGCAATATGTTTAACTGCTTCATGGACTGCAAAGAGGAAGCACCGGCGCGGCAAGGCTTTAAATTTTAGCTAGGAAAGAAGGTACAAGCATGAAGCTTTATTTTAGCGAACTGCTGCAGCCACAGGGCAGCGAACCGGCGAGGAAGCGGCGAGAAACGGCACCTGCTGCAGCCCCAGACAGCACACAGGCTATTATAAAGGCGCTGGAAGGCGGCGGCGATATATACGCCATAGCGCTCATGTTATGCGACGCTTTAGCGGATAACCTGCACAATGAGCTTTTCCGGCAGCGTGCACATGATGCTTTATTCCTGCTTCATCACGATGTACTGCAGCAAGGCAGCGACGATTTTTCACAGAAGCGGTATGAAGAAGCCTATAAAAGATATAGCCTGCTAAGCAACAGCGCCCGGGAGCATCAGAAGCTAGATAAACTGATCAGCGCTGCACAATGGGCGCACAAGGTAACACAACACTAGCCATACCTAGAGAAGGCCGCGCACCAAAGCAGCGGCCTTTTTACTAAGGGGGATTTACAATGCCGGTATACCAGGACAAGACCACAGGAAAATATTTCTTCGCCTGCTACTATGTAGATTGGCAAGGAGAACGGCGGCGAAAAATGAAGCGTGGCTTTAAATTTGCTAGGGACGCCAAAGCAGCCGAAAGGGATTTTCTGAACCAGCAACACGGCGCAAGCTGCATGAGTTTTAAGGCCTTGTATGAATTATATATAGCTGATTGCCGGGCAAGACTGAAAGAAAGCACAGTGATCAGCAAGGATTCACTTTTTCAATATTCTATACTGCCGTTCTTTCAGAGATTCGACAACATAGGCAACATAACGCCAGCGCACGTCCGGCAATGGCAAAATGAACTGCTGACAAAGTACAAGCCTACTTCTTGCCGCAGGATTCACAGCCAGCTTTCAGCAATTTTTAATTTCGCCGTCAAATATTACGGACTTGCAAGGAACGTAGCCTGCATTGCTGGCGGTATTGGAGCACGCAAGGCGAACAGCGCCAACTATTGGACGCTAGAAGAATTTGACAAAGCTATTGAACAGGTACAGGCATTGCAGGACAAAGCAGCCTTGACAGTGCTTTTTTATAGTGGCTTGCGTGTTGGCGAATTATTGGCGCTGACAATGGCGGACTATGACGGCAGCGCCAACACCATAACAGTAACTAAAACACTTTCACGCACGGCAACAGGCTATATAATAGCGCCACCAAAGACACCAAAGTCAAGGCGAACAGTCACTATTCCTTGCAAGGCTAGTGCCGTGTTAAATGCCTACATAGCGACACTATACGAACCACAGCCACGAGATACTATTTTTATTGGCTTGAATGGAAACCACCTTGCCTACGTTATGAAGCTGGCAGCCGTTGGCGCTGATGTAAAAAAAATCAGAGTGCATGACCTGCGACACAGTCACGCCAGCTTGCTGATAAACAACGGCGCAAACATAAAGGCCGTATCTGAACGGCTAGGGCATGACGATATAAAAACCACGCTAAACACCTACGGACACTTATACAAGAACCAAGATAACGCACTTGCCGCAATGCTGGACAAATTATAAAAGTGTATCAAAAGTGTATCAACACAACAAAACAGAACGCCGAAACCCGCTTGCCTAACGGATTTTCAGCGTTCTGTCTGTTTTTGGAGGAGAAAATATGAATTTGCTTAAAAAGCAAATAGCAGCTTGTTTAAAAGTAGAGGAGCTAACCAATGCACTTAAGGAAATTGTCAAGGTCAAAGGTCAAGGCTGCAATGCAAAATCAGGAAGGGACGATATACATTGGTTAGCCATCACTAACTTCATGATTATTGTAGCACATATTTCTACAGTTAGCAATAGCTAATTTTAATTTTTTTATTTTTTTCCGCGATTAACGCTACGTGCAAAAAAAACAACGCAGTCACGTTGCCGTTTTACGGAATACGTAACTGCGTTTAAGCTTGCACTTATTTTATACTTCCGGCTTGTTCTCGCCGGCAGCTTCCTTAGCCTGCTCCTGCTGCAGCAAAGCCATAAACTGCTCGCCGGTAATAGTTTCCTTCTCCAGCAGGTACTGTGCCAGTACATCCAGCTTATCTCTGTTGTCCTGCAAAATCGTGCGTGCCTTTGCGTGAGCCTCCTTTATCAACGCCAAAACCTTGGCATCAATCTTGCCGGCTGTAGTTTCACTGCACTGCAGGGCAGCGTCACCGCCCAGATAACGGTTGGCCACAACCTCGGTAGCCATCATATCAAATTCTTCCGTCATACCCAGACGTGTTACCATGCTGCGTGCCAGCTTGGTAGCCTGCTCGATATCATTGGAAGCACCGCTGGTAATGCTGCCGAAAACAACCTCCTCGGCACTGCGGCCGCCGGTCATGGTTACAATCTTGTTGAACAGCTCCTCCTTGGTCATCAGCACGCTATCGTTTTCGCTAATCTGCATGGTATAACCCAAAGCGCCGTTAGTACGCGGAATAATAGTAATCTTATGAACCGGAGCACTGTGCTTCTGCATCGCAGCCACGAGCGCATGGCCGATTTCATGGTAGGCAATAACCTTTTTCTCTTCAGGAGAAATTACCGCACCCTTACGCTGGTAACCGGCGATAACGGTTTCAATTGATTCCTCCAGATCTTCCTGCTCCACCACGTTACGATGCATTTTTACAGCACGCAAAGCACCCTCATTGATAATATTGGCGAGCTCTGCACCGCTGGCTCCGGCTGTTGCCCGCGCCAACGTGCCATAGTCGATATTGTCTGCCATACGCACACTGCGTGCGTGAACCTTCAGGATAGCCTCACGGCCCTTAAGATCAGGCAGCTCAACCGGAATACGGCGGTCAAAACGTCCCGGACGCAGCAGCGCCTTGTCCAAAGATTCCGGACGGTTGGTAGCTGCCAGAATAACTACGCCCTTGCTGCCGTCAAAGCCGTCCATTTCACTAAGCAACTGGTTCAAGGTCTGCTCGCGTTCATCATTGCCGCCGAACTGACCGTTATCACGGCGTTTGCCGATAGCATCGATTTCATCGATAAATACTATGCAAGGTGCCTTTTCCTGCGCCTGCTTGAACAAATCGCGCACACGGGCAGCGCCCATGCCGACGAACATTTCTACAAATTCACTGCCGCTGATGCTGAAGAACGGCACCTTGGCTTCGCCTGCTACCGCACGCGCCAGCAAGGTTTTACCCGTACCGGGAGGGCCAACAAGCAAAGCACCCTTCGGCATATTAGCACCGATATCCTTGTACTTGCCTGGATTATGCAGAAAATCAACCAGCTCCATCAGTGCTTCCTTAGCCTCGTCCTGACCTGCTACATCGGCAAAGCTCTTGCCTGTCTGCGCTTCCACATAAACTTTGGCATTGCTCTTGCCGAAGCTCATAGCGTTACCGCCCATACGCTTGCCCATGAAGTACATAAACAGCTGTCCAAGTCCAAAGAAAATCAGAATAGGCAGTACCCAATTGGTGAAAAAGGTTACAAGCGGACTTTGTTCCTTGGGCACAACCTGCGTAAATTCTACCTTACTTTTCATCAGGCGGTTGGCCAGCTCCGGGTCCTCCACCCTGCCGGTAACATAAATTTCCTTTTCGTTGTTCTTGTCAACCGCAGCCAGACGCTTATCAGTAATTTCTACCTTAGATACCTTGCCTTCATCCACCATCTGAAGAAAATTATTATAGGAAACCTCCTTCATTTTCGGGTTGAAGAACATTGGCATGATTACGGAATTGAATACCAGAATCAAAACCAGCATCAGCATATAATAATACGTCAACGGCCGTTTTTTATCATTGTTATCGTTCATCACTTCATCTCCTCGCTATGCTTTATAAGTATTATTGTATACCTATTTATAGCAATAAACAAACGAAAAAAATGTGAAGCTGACTATGCAGTCAGTTTCAAAAGTGTTAAAATCACACACTCTCCCCGTCCCCTGCAAGAATACTTGTATACATGCGTCCTATCCCTTGAATTTATATGCCGTTTTCTATACAATTAGCATGTAACTATCTAAGGAGGTCAAGCTTATGCCTAAAATTAATACAGTTTTAGTTGCTAATCGCGGTGAAATCGCTATCCGCGTTTTCCGCGCCTGCAACGAATTAGGAATTCGTACTGTTGCTATATATTCCAAGGAGGACACACTGTCCCTGCATCGCAACAAAGCCGACGAGGCCTACATGGTAGGCGAAGGCAAAAGCCCGACCGACGCTTATCTTGATATCGAAGACATTCTGCGCGTAGCTAAGGAACACGACGTAGATGCCATCCATCCCGGTTATGGCTTTTTATCCGAAAACAGCAATTTAGCTCGCCGCTGTGCTGAGGAAGGACTGATTTTCATAGGTCCCCGTCTGGAGCACCTGGTAATGTTCGGCGACAAAATCAACGCCCGTAAACAGGCCGAGCTGGCAGGCATCCCCATGATTCCCGGCAGCAAGGGTACAGTAAACAGCCTCGATGAGGTACTGGCCTTTGGTGAAAAATGCGGCTATCCTATCATCATTAAAGCAGTCAACGGCGGCGGCGGCCGCGGTATGCGCGTTGTTCACAGCGCCGAAGAGGCTGTAACTGCCTACGATATGGCTAAAAGCGAAGCTAAAAAAGCCTTTGGCAATGATGAAATATATCTGGAAAAATATCTGCAAAATCCGAAACACATTGAAGTACAGATTATCGGCGATACCCACGGCAATTTAATGCATCTGTTCGAGCGCGACTGCTCCGTACAGCGCCGCCACCAGAAGCTGGTTGAAATTGCTCCGGCCTTCGCTCTGCCTTTGGAGCAACGCAAAGCCATCTGCGACGCTGCTGTCAAGCTGATGAAAAATGTTGACTACATCAGCGCCGGCACCGTAGAATTTTTGGCTACGCCCGACGGCAAGTTCTACTTCATCGAGGTTAATCCCCGCATTCAGGTTGAGCACACCGTTACCGAGCAGATTACCGGTATAGACATTGTGCAGACACAAATCAAGATTGCCGAGGGCTACAACCTGCACGGTCCGGAAATCGCCCTGCCGCAGCAAGATGAGCTGACAACCATCGGCCATGCTATCCAATGCCGTATTACCACCGAGGACCCGTCCAACAACTTTATGCCAGATACCGGCAAGCTGATTACCTACCGCAGCGGCGGCGGCTTCGGCATCCGTCTGGACGGCGGCAATGCCTTCACCGGCTCCGTTATCACTCCGTACTACGATTCTCTGCTGGTTAAGGCTACCACCTGGGGCCTTACGCACCAGATTGCAATTACCAAGATGCTGCGCTGCTTAAAAGAATTCCGTATCCGCGGCGTCAAAACCAATATCCAGTTTTTGGAAAACGTACTGCAGAACCCGCACTTCATCAAGGGCGATTATACTACCGACTTTGTTGATAATACACCGGAGCTGTTTGTCTTCCAGAAAACCTTGGACCGCGGCAACAAGCTGCTGAACTACATCGCTGACATTACTGTCAACGGTTATTCCAACGTCGGCGTACAGCCGAAGCCGGACTTTGCACCGCTGAATATGCCCAAGCCCTACAACGGCATTCTGGCACTGGGTGCCAAGCACGTTCTTGATACCCGCGGACCTGAAGGTCTGGCTGAATGGGTACTGGCACAGCAGGAGGTTCTGCTCACAGACACCACCTTCCGTGATGCGCATCAGTCCCTCTTCGCAACCCGCCTGCGTACTGCCGATATGCTGCGCGTTATGCGCGACACCGCCGGTAAGCTGCCCGGACTCTTCTCCTTTGAATGCTGGGGCGGCGCTACCTTTGACGTAGCCTATCGCTTCCTCGATGAAAGCCCCTGGCAGCGTCTGGCACAGTTCCGTCAGGCTGCACCGAACATTCTCTTCCAGATGCTGCTGCGCGGTGCCAACGCAGTAGGCTACACCAGCTATCCGGATAATGTTGTTAAGCAGTTCATCAAGCTGGCAGCCAAGAACGGTATCGACGTTTTCCGTATCTTCGACAGCCTCAACGGTCTGGACAATATGCGCCTGTCGATTGACACCGTCCGCGAATGCGGCAAGGTAGCAGAGGCAGCACTGTGCTACACCGGCGATATTCTCGACCCCAACCGCGATAAATACGATTTACATTACTACATCAATATGGCTAAAGAGCTGGAAAAAGCCGGCGCCAACATTATCGCCATCAAGGATATGGCAGGCCTGTTGAAGCCGGAAGCAGCTTACCGCCTTGTAAGCAGCCTCAAATCCTACGTCAACGTACCTATCCATCTGCACACCCACGAGGGTAGCGGCAACGCTATCTACACCTACGCGCGTGCAATTGATGCCGGCGTTGATATCGTAGATACTGCTATGAGCGCCATGAGCAACGGTACCTCCCAACCCAGCGGCAGCAGCCTGTACTACGCACTCAGCGGTCATCCGCGTCAACCGCGTCTTGACGTAGACGCTATGAACGAGCTGTCCCGTTATTGGGAAACCGTGCGCCCCTACTACAAGGCTGCCGACAGAACCGAAAACTTCCCCAACCCCGAGGTTTACGTACACGAAATGCCTGGCGGACAATATACCAACCTCAAGCAGCAGGCGCAGGCTCTGGGCCTCATCCATCGCTGGGAGGAAATCAAGGATATGTATCACCGCGTATCCATGATGTTCGGCGATTTAATTAAGGTTACTCCGTCCTCCAAGGTTGTCGGTGATATGGCACTCTTCATGGTGCAGAATGAGCTGACGGAAGAGGATGTTTACGCTAAGGGCGATATTCTGGACTTCCCGGCCTCCGTTGTGGAATTCTTCGAAGGACGCATCGGCACTCCGTACCAGGGCTTCCCCGAAAAGCTGCAGAAGCTGGTGCTCAAAGGACGCGCACCTATCAGCGAGCGTCCGGGCGCTGTACTGCCTCCGGTAGATTTTGAGGATGTACGCGCTAAGCTCAAAGAACTGGAAGCACCTACTACGGACGAAGCAGTGAGCGCTTACTGCCTCTATCCGAAGGTATTCACCGACTGGGTAAACCGTTACAACCAATTCGGCGATGTATCCGTTCTCGATACTCCTACCTTCTTCTTCGGCATGACTCCGGGCGAGGTTATCAAGGTTGAGATTGAACAGGGAAAAGTGCTCGTTATCAAGCTGGACCACATCTCCGAAGCCAACGCTGCCGGTATGCGTACCGTCTTCTTCGAATTCAACGGCCTGCCGCGTGAAATCGAAATCAAGGACCGCAACGCCAAGACCACCACTGTTACACGCAAGAAAGCAGAAAAAGGCAACATGGGTGAAATCGGCGCTTCTCTTTCCGGCTCCGTTGTCAAGGTGCTGGTAGAAAAAGGCCAGTCCGTTACCAAAGGCACCCCGCTGATTGTTACCGAAGCAATGAAGATGGAAACCACGCTTTCGGCACCGATTTCCGGTATCGTCAGCGCTATCCATGTAGCTGCAGGCGAACGCGTAGAAAGCGGCGACTGCCTGTTGGAAATCAAAACTCAAATGTAAAATTTTATATGCTTAAAATTAAGGCTGCTGACGTGGCGGATTTCCGCCACTACAGCAGTCTTGTTTTTTTGCTGGTCATTATTTTTGCTCTATGTTATGATATAGTTATTCTTTGCTTTTTTTAAGAACGGCATTATTTGCTGCACGACATATTTTTATTACGAGGTGAGCACATGAAACAGACAATCTATCAATTCGTAAACAGCCATCTGGACGAGCATGGCCGCTTTACGGCTACTGACCTGTGCGATGACCGCTACGCCACCATTCCCCGTCCCCTTGGCTCCGAAGATGCCTTTCACTATACAATGGGCAACCTGCCCAATCCCAATTCTGCCAGTGTACTGCTCAAGCTGCTGCAAGCTTATATGCAGGAGCCTACAACCCAGCAACGCAGCAGACTGTACAATGAGCTGAAGGGCATGGCCTTCGCGGAATATTGCGACCCCTTTATTGAAGCCTTAGACCAAAATGACATTAACGCCGTAGTCTATGACCTGGCGCGCCGCTTTTTCTACAACGCAGATGGACGTGAGCAGGTAAAATTTGCTATCTTGATTTTCGGTATGTACGGCATGGAAAAAATTTGTCATCAGGATCAGGAGCTTTGGCAGGATTTGTTGCGCATAGCACACTGCGAAGAATTTACCTTCGCCTTTTTATATGCCTGCCGCATAACCAACTTTAACCCGCAAAACGCTATTTGGGAGCTTATCCACTGCACCAGCGGCTGGGGTAAGGTTTTCAGCATTACCGACTGCCACTGCCGCGATGAGGAGGAACGCCTCTGGCTGCTGCAAAACGGACCGGACATCGACGTAGAATATCCACCGCTCTCCGTAAAATTCATCCGTGAAACACATTTGGAAGAACTGGTAGCGCAACCGCTCAGCTACGAGAATTATAAAAATGCAATTTTCATCGTAGGCAATTATCTGGTTATGCTTAACCACTTCCCGGCAGAGGTGATTGAAGAGCAGTTCAATATCAGCGACATCCATCTGAACAAGCTGCTTACCTGTCTGCTTGACCAGGCTGAAGCGCATGTCAGCAAGCCGGAAGACGTGCTTGATTTAATCAGCTATGTTACAACACTGCAGGACCTTTGCAAAGAACAGAATCATATGCAGTTGACCTTCAACCAATGTCAGGAGCAGATTGCAGCCTGCGAAAAAATCATCTACAGCAAGGACTGGCAGCCAGAAATTGACAGCGATTTAATCAAGGACGATAAGCTTGATTATCAGCTGTGCAATCTGGCAGTAGAGCTGGATATAGACGTATGTCCAAGGCTTTTTGATTTTTGGCTGGCACATCCGGATGAAACACCTCTGTTCCCCTACCTGCTTTCCTACGAGGGTGAAGGGCGCTCCGAGCGTGTGCTGCGGCAAATTGAAGCAGACCTGCCGCGCTACTGCGTAGAGCAAAACGACCTGCTGGTACCGCTGCGCTATCTCAACACACATCCCGGCCAGAGTGATGCCATTATCTGCGCTGCCCTGGAATCCATCTTCGATTTGCCACGTGGCATCGCCTGCGGCATCATCGATGACTGGGGCCAGGAATTCATTACGCCTGCCATCCGCCGCTCGCTGATTAAAGCACGTCAGCTCAGCAATAACGATGTAGTTACCGCGCATATCGACTGCCTGCTGGCAGGCAAGCATTTCGACATCAGCAAGTTCCTCAACAAACGCAAATAAGCAGACTGCTATGCAATGTTATTGCTTAGCTTAGACAGTTATTGCTAAGAAAAGCTTTCTCAACACATAACAAAACCGGTTTCCCTATCGGCTTAAAAGCATGGGAAACCGGTTTTTTAGTATGCACTTATTTACTTTTAGCCGCAATAGCCATGCGGATGGCCCTTATGCCACTTCCACGCAGTGCTGATAACCTCATCAACACTGCTGTGCTGCGGCTCCCAACCAAGCTCCTCGCGAATCTTTGCCGAAGAAGCAATGAGCACTGCGGGGTCACCGGCACGACGTTCCTCCTCCACAACAGGGAAGTCAACGCCGGTAACCTTTTTGGCGCTGTCAATCATCTGGCGCACGCTGAAGCCGTTTTCACTTCCCAGATTATATACACGGCTGCTGCCGCCGCTCAAAAGATGCTTGAGCGCTAACACATGTGCCTTCGCCAAATCGCAGACATGAATATAGTCACGCACACAGGTACCATCTGCCGTCGGATAATCGGTACCGAAAATAGAAACCTGCTTGCGCACTCCCTGCGCTGTTTTCAGAATCAGCGGAATCAGATGGCTTTCCGGGCTGTGGTCCTCACCGATATCACGTGTAGGAGAAGCACCGGCAGCGTTAAAATAACGCAAAGCCACATAACGCATATCATAGGCATGGTCATAATCTGCCAGCATACCTTCAATAGCCAGCTTGGTACGGCCGTAAACGTTAGTCGGTGCCAAGCGGCTGTCTTCAGTAATAGGCACAGCCTCCGGCTCGCCGTAAACAGCTGCAGTAGAAGAAAATACCATGCGGTCCACACCGGCACCACGCATAGCCTCCAGAAGATGCAGGCTGCCTTCAACATTGTTAAAATAATATTTCGCCGGGTCGGTCATAGATTCACCTACCAGACTGCTGGCAGCAAAATGAATTACCGCATCAATTTTAAACTGCTCCATAATGTGCTTGGCAAAGCGTACATCATGGATATCGCCTTCTACCAGCTGTACCTCGTCAGGGACCGCCGCCTCATGGCCTGTAGAAAAATTATCATAAACAATAGGAGTAAAGCCGCTCTTTTGCAGCTCCTCCACTACATGGGAGCCAATATAACCTGCTCCGCCGGTAACAAGGATATTCATCAATTATTTGCTCTCCTTGGCAACGATTCCCTGCAGATAATCCAGGAATTTGTCACGCAGGTCAGGACGCTTCAGCGCCATTTCTACAGTTGCCTCCAAAAAGCCCTGCTTATCGCCCACGTCATAACGACGTCCTTCAAAGTCATAAGCATACATCGGCTGCTCCTTAGCCAATACCTTAAGCGCATCGGTCAGTTGGATTTCATTGCCGCGGCCGGGCTGAGTTTGCTCCAGAATCGGAAAAATTTCCGGTGTAATTACATAACGGCCTAAAACTGCCAGACGGGAAGGTGCTTCTTCAACCGCAGGCTTTTCTACCATATCATTTACCTTAACAGTGCGTGCTTCACCAGTCGTTTCACCGGCAACAATGCCATAAGCAGATACCTTCTCCTGCGGCACCTCCTGCACACCTAAAACGCTGGCACCAGTTTTATCATAAACATCAATTAACTGCTTCAGCGCAGGCACCTTGCTGTCAACAACATCATCGCCCAGCAGTACGGCAAAGGGTTCATCGCCCACAAAATGCTTAGCACACAAAATAGCATGGCCAAGTCCGCGCGGCTCCTTCTGACGGATATAGTGAATGCGGACATCAGAAATTTTGCGAACCAGCTCCAGCTCCTTGGTTTTGCCGCTGGCCTCCAGGTTCAGCTCCAGCTCGATGCTACGGTCGAAATGGTCTTCAATGGCACGCTTGCTGCGGCCGGTAATAATCAGGATATCCTCAATGCCGGAAGCAAGAGCCTCTTCGATAATATATTGGATGGTCGGTTTATCAACAATAGGCAGCATCTCCTTCGGAGTTGCTTTGGTAGCAGGCAAAAAGCGTGTGCCCAAGCCTGCTGCCGGAATAACGGCTTTACGTACAGGTTTAAACATTTAATCTTATCTCCTTTACAGACTCAAATGAAATATATGCATAGCAGCAACGCTGCAGGCAATGCTTTACGAAAAAACACGGCTACTCAGGAAAGTTAAGCTTCTTCGCCGCCAATAACTTCCAGTAATTCTGCTGTTTTCGCAGCAAGCAGCTCCTTGTCACCCTTAGTTTCTACGTTCAGACGCATTACAGGCTCCGTATTGGATACACGCACATTAAAGCGCCAGTTATCATAAGCAACGCTCAGGCCGTCCAGGTGATCCTGCTCTCCGTCAGCATATTTTTTGCCCAGCTCTGCCAGTACTGCTGCAGAATCAGCAACCTTGCGGTTTATTTCACCGCTGCAGGGATACATAGCAACGCGCTCGCCTACCAGCTCGCTGAGCTTTTTACCGCTGCGGCACATCAGCTCAGTTACCAAAAGCCAGGGAATCATGCCGCTGTCGCAGCAGGAGAAATCGCGGAAATAATGATGCGCACTCATCTCGCCGCCGTACAGCACGTCATTGTTGCGCATGCATTCCTTCATAAAGGCATGGCCGCTCTTGCAGCGCACAGGCACACCGCCGTCACGCTGCAAAATAGCTTCCGTATTCCAGGTCAGGCGCGGGTCGAACATAATCTTCGCACCCGGCTCCTTGTGCAGGAAAACCTCCGCCAGCAGGCCGACAATGTAATAGCCTTCGATAAAATCTGCCTTCTCGTCAAAAAGGAAGCAGCGGTCGAAATCACCATCCCAGGCAATACCCAGATCAGCACCACTCTCGCGCACAACCTTGGCCGTAGCCTCACGATTTGGCAGCAGCAGCGGGTTAGGCACACCATTGGGGAAGGTGCCGTCAGGCGTTTCGTTCAGCGTAATAAACTCAAACGGCAAATGCTTAGCCAGCTCCTTCAAAATCGGGCCAGCACCACCATTGCCGGGGTTAGCAACAATCTTCATCGGTTTGAGCACGCTCGTATCAACGTAGGTCAGCAGATGCTCAATATAAGCAGGCATAATATCCAGCTGCTCCAAAGCACCCATCGTCTTACCTGCTACCACCTGATGTGCAAACGGCTTTGTAGTAGCAACCATCTCACCAATTTCCTTCAGACCGGTATCGCTGGAAACAGGACGCGCATCACGACGCACCAGCTTCATGCCATTGTATTCCTTAGGATTATGGCTGGCAGTAACCATAATACCGCCATCTGCTTTCAGATGCGCGGTAGCAAAATAAATCATTTCTGTACCACACTGGCCGATATCAATAACCTTGGTACCGCCATGGCGCAGTCCCTCTGTCAGCGCATCTACCAATGCTCTGCCGCTCAGGCGGATATCATGTCCGACAACAACAGTTTCTGCAGCAAACATTGCTGAAAAAATGCGTCCCATACGGTAAGCCATTTCCTCATTAACCTCCGTAGGGTAAACACCACGTACATCGTAGGCCTTGAAAGCCTTATTTGTAACTTGCATTTCTCTATTCTCCTTTTTTTATAGTGTATTTAGCAAAATTTCATTGTTCAAGAACCATTTTATATTATTCTTCATCAAACAAAAAAATCCTGCCTGCATTGCAGACAGGATTTAAATGCTACAGCTTTGCTCCGCTCGAACGGATAACTTCTTCCGCTGCCTCGCCCAGATACCAACGGATAACGGAAAAGAACGGCAGCGTCACGCCATTATAATCAGGCACCAGACAGATGGTCGCCAGCATTTCCAGAACTTCATCCAGCTCACGGCCCTTGCTCAGCTCATCACTTATCTGGTCCTCCAGCGTATGGATTACCTCACGACGCATGCGCATCAGCCGCGGCGCGTTCAAATTCAGCTCGCGGATAGTGCTGCGCGCCTTACCCTGCAAATCTTTGGGGCAGGTATCTTCGTCTACGTACATCCGCCCGCTATGCTCGGCATAGCGGAACAGGCGGATTTTGCCGGGAATCTTCAGCGGATTGAGAATATAGTTTGTAATTTCACGCCCACCCTTAGGCACATCACAGCTACGGTCCCGCTTCTGGCTGGAATAGCGCCACTCGGGGTCAGGCACATAAGGCTGACTGCCGCCATGGCACACGCCCAACAGATTGCGCCAATCCAGATGATAGTTGTGTCCGTGCTCCTGCGTAGCATTTTTCGGATAAAAATGCTCTACGCGGAAGTCATCAACCTCGCCTTCCTCCTCCGCCAGCTTAATACCGACCTCGCAGTAGGCGCAAAGGCCGTGCTGGTCACGCAAAATTGCTTCGCGCACCTGTTTATAGCCCTTGCGGCAGCGACGGCGGAAATGCTCCCAGGTTTCCTCGGGATTACGCAGACGGTAATGCTTCAGCAGCTCGGGCTCTTCCTTGCTTTTATAAACACGTTTCATGAGCGCCTCCTGCGGAACTGACGCATACGAATATCCATATCCGCACGCAGCAGAGCAGGCTCCTTGCCCTTGGACCATTTATCCAGCTTTTTGCGCAGCTCCAGCGCTTCCGGCGTATCCCAGGCATCCTCGCTCACCAGCTGCAGATAACGCTTTAAATCCTGCACAATCGGCAGAGCTTGCGGACGTGGGCTCACATTCTGAATATCCTGCAGCAGCTGATAGCTGTTGGCGCCCAAGGAAAAATCTACGTGGCGCACGCCTTCGAACTGCTTGCCCCAGGCCAATACACGTATGCTCTCTGCCGGCACGCTGCTAAGCACCTGCGCACTATGCGTAGTCACCACAAACTGTACCATCGGGAAGGTTTTCTGCAAATCCAGCAGCACCGTCTGCTGCCACAGCGGATGCAGATGCATTTCCACCTCATCAATCAATACAAGCCCCGGTGTCTTGGTTACGGCCTCCTCACGCAGCTGCGGATTCAGGCGTGCCATGCGATAGGCCAGATCCGCCACCATACTGATGATGCTACGGAAGCCGTCGCTCAATTCATCTACCACCATCTCACCCATATCAGGGTGACTGACAACAAAGCATTTCAGGCGATAATTATAATATAAATCACGCAGGCCGGTGCTTTCCAGACACACGTCGACAGCGTTCTGAATCGCATTCTTCAGCATCACATTGCGCTTCACCTCTGCGCTGTACTGCTGCTCTGACTGCGCACACTTGGTAACGTACTCAAACCATTTCCCGAAGGTGCTGTAGGAAGAAGACGGCTCCAGACATTCCTCGTAGCCTACATTGCGTTCCATCAGCGATTTATGAAAATTTGTCATCAGCTTGCTGTCTACCCAAATACGCTGAGTACCGTAATAGGCCAACACCGGCAGCAGCCTGTTGCCGTTCTCCTTGGCATCGTGCGCCAATGCACAGCCACGTTCGCACAGCTCAGCAGCATCATCCTCAGGAACATTCTCCTCCAGCAGGCGACGTGTACAGGTAAGCTTTTTGCCATAAACCTCACCCTCCAGCTTAATTTCTACCGGATAATGGCATTCCATACCATCAATATGACGCATATCCTTTTTATAAACAGGCACACGCCGCACATCCTGAGGAGTAATTTGCCTGCCGCTGGCATCAAAGCTGCGCAGATAAGGCTCCAGAGCAATTGCCAGCGCATCAAAAATCGCCGTCTTGCCCTTGCCGTTTTCACCTACAATAACTGTCAGCCTAGGTTCAAAATCAATATCAAGCTCATCGTAACAACGGAAATTCTTCAGCCTTAATCTTTCTATCTGCATAATCTGACCTCCGTTTCTGTATCTCTGCTTACATTATAGCATTATTTGCATCCCATACTAAGATTTTTTACAGTTTTATTATGATTTTTTTGTGGCAGGGTGTATAATAAATAAACATCATCAGCAATTACTTGGTACTTGCCAACAATTACGCAACCGAAAGGAACAACCGTTTATGAATATATTTCTTCTACTTACAATCGCTATGCTCATGATTATCCTCATGCTGCGGCGACACATCCCCATCGGCCCCTGTATGCTCACCAGCGGTATTTTTATCTGGCTGATGAAAGCACCGGAGCTGCCGTATCTGGTACAGGCATTACGCGAAACATTAACAATGCCGCGCACCTATGATATTCTTTTTGCCCTTTATTTTGTCATGTGCCTGGAAATCGAGCTGCGCACCAGCGGTGCATTGGCAGGTATGGTGCAGGCGCTGCAGCGCATCTTTTCCAGCGCTAAGGTAACCCTGGCCGTGATGCCTGCCTTCTTAGGACTGTTGCCGTCATTGGGCGGCGCGCGCTTTTCGGCTCCCATTGTAGAGGAAGCCAGCAAAAATATCCCTATCGAACAGGGCAGCCATCAATTTCTGGTTCCGCCATATCTTTGAATTTTCCAGCCCGATTATCCCCGGTATGATAATGGCCTGCAACATCGCCGGTGTCAGCTACAGTGAATTCATCCTGCATCTGGCCTGGCTCACCGTACTGGCCTTCGCCGCCGGCTGGTTTGTTCTCATCCGCCCCATCAAAGCGGACAGCAGCCGTACTGAAGCAATTGCCAATGACAGTCAGGGTATGCAGGATTTATGGCTGGCGCTTTCGCCTGTCATTATCACCTTTATTCTCGTAGTATTCTGCGGCTTTAATGCCTCTGCCGGCATGGGATTGGTAACAGCCTGCCTTTTTCTGGTACTTCGCTTTACTAAGCGCGAGGTCGGTCTCAAGGATGTTGTCATCGGTGCGCTGGATATCAAAATGTTTCTCAATGTGCTCTGCATCCTCTACTTCATTCAGATTCTGACTGTCACCCATGTGCTGCAGGAAATCGTCGCAGCCTTCCAAAGCTCTCCGCTGCCGGTGCCTGTTATCATCGCCTGCGTCAGCTTCATCATCGGCGTGCTTACAGGTATGTCGCAAGGACACGTGGCCATCGTTATGCCCATTGTCGCCGCCATGCAGACAGGCAGCCTGAACCTTGCCGGCGTTGCCATGGCCTTTGGTATTGCGGGGCAGATGCTCACACCTACGCATATGTGTCTTGTTATCACCGTCGATTATTTTAAAGCCAACTTTTTAAAAACGCTTAAGCCTGTCTTGCTTTGCGAAATCATCATTCTGACTCTCTTTACAGCTTATACATATTTCACATGGTAAACTTTCAGTGCTTAATCAGCAGCAAGCAGTGTTCGGATTAGTCCTCAAAACACTGTCCGCCGCAGATTAAGCACTTTATTTTTATTATTTGCTTGCAGTAGCACAAAGATTAAGTGTATAATAATGTTATCTATTCTTAAATTTTGGAGGGGTGTTTGTGAATTATACAGAAATGGTAGTATTCATTATCTACCTGTTGTTCATGCTATCAATCGGTATCTGGTTCTTCTATAAAAATCGTCAGGGTGGTGAAAAAACCTACTTTCTCGGCGGCCGTCAGATGGGACCGTGGGTAACCGCTCTTTCTGCCGGTGCTTCTGATATGAGCGCCTGGGTGCTCATGGGCTTGCCGACATCTATCTACGCTCTCGGCCTCGGTCAGGCCTGGATCAGTATCGGCCTGCTCACCGGCTATTCATTAAGCTGGATTTTCCAGGCTCCGCGCCTGCGTCGTTTTTCCATTGTGGCCAACGATGCTATCACTATTCCGCAGTACCTCAGCAACCGCTTTTTATCTAAATCCCACGTGTTGCAGGTAATCTGTGCAATCGTCTTCCTCATTGCCTACACTATTTATTCCGCTTCCAGCATCAAGGCTTGCGGTACTCTGTTCAACACTGTTATCGGTATTGACCAGACCTACACCATGTATGTGGCAGCCTTCATCATCATCGGCTACACCTTCCTGGGTGGCTTTTCTGCCGTTTGCTGGACCGACTTCTATCAAGGCCTGATGATTCTCGGTTCTCTGCTGATTGCACCTATCTTCGCAGTATCCTTGATCAATCCGCAGGCTGTTGCCGGCATTCCGCCCGATTACTGGAATCCGGTTGCCAAAACCTCTGATATTATCTCCGGCTTCGGCTGGGGTCTGGGCTACTTCGGTATGCCGCATATCATCATCCGCTTCATGTCCCTCAAATCCCAAAAGGAAATGAAGAAATCCGCTGTTATTGCTATCAGCTGGACCGCCCTCATCTGCTTCTTCGCTACCATGGTAGGCGTAGTAGGCCGTATGTATCTGGGCATGGATGAAAACATCAATCAAAACTCTCTGGTATTCATCGCCATGGTTCGCAGCATTTTCCCGGCTCTGATGAGCGGTATCCTGCTCTCCGGCGTATTGGCAGCTTCCATGAGTACTGCTTCCAGTCAGCTGCTCGCTTCCGCTTCTGCCTTTGCCAGCGACGTTTATAAGCCTGTAATCCGCAAATACCAGTCCGGTGACAAGGAAATGCTTTGGGCAGGACGTATCGTCGTGCTCGTTATCTCCTTCGTTGCTCTGCTTATTGCCGATTCTCCGCGTGCAGGCAGCATTATGGAGCTTGTTGCCAACGCCTGGGGCGTATTCGGTGCAGCATTCGGTTCTGCTATCATGCTCAGCCTTTTCTGGCGCGGCTTCACCTTCCAGGGTGCGGTAGCCTGCATCATCGTCGGTGCTGTTGTCGATATCGGCTGGTACCTGACTATGGCAGCCTCCACCGGCATCTACGAAATTATCCCCGGCTTTTTTGCCAGCCTTGTAGCAGGCGTCATTGTTTCCCTGCTCAGCGGCGGTCCTTCCAAGGATGTTGCTGAACTTTATGATAAAGCCAACAACTACGTTGAGGAATAATTGTATAAGCCTAAAAAATTAGCCACATAAAAAAGTCCGATTTGTCATCGCAGACGAATCGGACTTTTTATATTCTCAGCAAAATTTCAAGCTAATTTTACCCAAAGAGGCAAAAGCATAGCATTTTCCTCTCAATCATATTATAATAAAAGTGACCAATAAATTTGCTTAATACATTATGTGAGGAGGTTCTGCCATGCGTACTTTTCTGCCATTAGCCTTTTGGTACTGGCTCTATAATCAGCTCTTCTTCTTTTTGGGGGCATTGGGCTTTTTTATAATTCATTTTCTTGTTGCTTTCATCGGCTTCGGCGGCATGGATACTCTTGCCAGCGCTATTTTGACAACACTTTATGCATTTATTCTTTACAAACTCTTCGGGCGTTTTCTCTGGCGCAACAGGCTACAGCAATATAGTTTTAGCAGTAACACTCTCATATATGCCTCATTGCTGCCGCTGATTTTAGGCAGCGTCGTTCTCACCGCCAGCTTTGCCATAGCAGACGGCAAAATCTACAACACTATGACTGCCATGCCTGTGCTCGCAGCCATCAATCTCAGCCTTTCCTACCTGCCGCTTGCCAAAAGCGTCTGGACAATGCTCATTCTAGGCAGCATATTCAACCTCTTTACGCTTATCTGCTTCTGGCGCTACTGCCGCAAATATCTGCAGCAGGAAATTCCCTGGCTGAAGCTGCTCATACCACTGGCTATCTGTCTGGTAATCTGCACCATCATTATCTATGGAATAACGATTACGTATCTGCCTGATGATAAAGCGGGAAGATGAGATATTCAAAAAACTCTCACCATCCCTAAATGGTTAAATGATGCGGCGATTGCTAGGAAACTTAACTTCTCCAAAATTTTACAAGATGCTCTCAAGCGCGAGCTCAATATCGGATAAAGCAAAAATCACAACCGGTTACATATATAACCGATTGTGATTTTTTATTATAGCTTCAATATTTACTTACCGGCAATTTTACCGTAGCATTCCGGTCTGCGATCGCGGAACAATCCCCAGCTCAGTCTGTCCTCAGCCAAGGCTGCCAAGTCATACTCCGCATAAAGAATCTCTTCCTTATCACGCGATGCGTCCTGCACAAGCGCACCGGTACCGTCGGTCATAAAGGAAGAGCCGTAGAACAGCAGTGAGGACTGCTGGCCTGCATTGCCTTCGCAGGGCTCCACAGTTTCCAGACCGATGCGGTTTGCTGCTACCACAGGCATCAGATTGGCTGCGCTATGGCCTTGCATAACACGGCGCCAATGCGGCATGCTGTCGCAGTCTAAGATAGGCTCGGAGCCAATCGCCGTCGGATAGAACAAAAGCTCTGCTCCGTTCAGCGCCAGGCAGCGTGCTGTCTCAGGGAACCATTGGTCCCAGCAGATACCGATACCGATACGGCCATACTTGGTATTGAAAACCGTAAAGCCGCTGTTACCGGGTTTAAAGTAAAATTTTTCCTGATAAAAATGATCGTCAGGAATATGTGTTTTGCGATAAACACCTAAAATCTCACCGTCGGCATCAATGCAAGCGATGGAATTATATAATTCATTGACATCACGCTCAAAGAAGCTGATAGGCAGAACGATATTCAGCTCCTTTGCCAAACGCTTGCCCATCTGCACCGCAGGATTTTCTTCCGTAGGCAGTGCATACTGATAGAAATCATAGCGACGCTGCTGGCAGAAATACGGACGTTCCCACAGCTCCGGCAGCAGAATAATCTGCGCACCGTTCGCTGCAGCTTCGCGCACCAGCGCTTCAGCGTGCTGCAAATTTTCTTCTACGGTCGGCGCACAGCGCATCTGCACTGCTGCCACCTTTACCTTGCTCATAAGCACACTCCCTTCGGAATTTGCTGTGTAATGCAGTGAATATTGCCGCCACCGGTCAAAATTGCCCGCGCCGGTATCTGCACTACCTTACGCTCCGGACAGAGCTTGGCAAGAATTTCCGCCGCCAACGCATCGCTGGCCGCATTCTCACCGCCAAAAGCAGGCACTACAACACTGTCATTACTGAAATAAAAGTTTACATACGAAGCTGCCAGACGTTCACCTGCCTCGCGCATATCCTCGCCTTTGACAAAGTCGAAGCCTGCTACCTCGTCCTCGGTAATGCACACAGGCACCGCCGGTACAGGCAGCTTATGCACGATGATTTTACGTCCCTTGGCATCCGTCAGCTGCTCCAAAACATCCAGGCTGGCCTTGCTCAAAGCATACTGCGGATCAGCCTCGTTATCGGTCCACGCCAGCACCACCTCACCGGGACGGATAAAGGCACAGACATTATCTACATGCTCGTTTGTTTCATCATTATAAATACCGCGTGGAATCCACAAAATCTTTTCCACGCCCAGGTAAGTCTTAAGCTTTTGCTCAATCTGCTCTTTGGAAAGGTCGGGATTGCGTCCTGCGCTCAAAAGGCAGGCTTCTGTTACCAATGCCGTACCCTCGCCGTCACAGTGAATAGAACCGCCCTCCAGCACAAAGGGAACAGCATCATACAGCGCAGCACCATAATGCTCGGCAAACTTTTCCGCAAAAGCATCGTCCTGCTCATAATCGGGATACAGGCCGTCTACCTCGCCGCCCCAGGCATTAAAGCGCCAGTTTACGCCGCGCAGCTCGCGTCCCTGTGCGCCGTCGCGCACAACAAAAGTCGGGCCGATGTCACGCGCCCAGCTGTCGTCCGTTTCCATAGCAACCAGCTCAACATTGGCGACACCTGCAAGATATTCCTGCGCCACAGCAAAGTGCTTAGCACCGCAGATAACATAAACCTTTTCGCTCGCCGCAATCGCCTTAATCACAGCCGTAAACGCTTCGCAGGCCGCCACTGCGCCAAAGCTCCAGGAGCCCGGACGCTGCGGCCACACGATAATACAGCCGTCATGCGGTTCGTATTCGCCCGGCATATGAAAGCCGTCGGCAGCGGGAGTAAAGTTTTTCTCTAACATCATGACAAACGTCCTTTAAAATCTTCATAACCAAAACGGCGCACCAGCTCCGTAGTACCGTCCTTGTGCAGCAGCACAATATCAGGCAGCGGAATGCCGTTAAAGGTATTATTTTTAACCATGGAATAAATCGCCATATCCTCAAAAATCAGCTTATCGCCAACCTTGATTTCCTTGTCAAAGCTGTAATCGCCAATCACGTCACCGGCCAGGCAGGTCATCGAGGACAAGCGGTATTTATACTGCTTCTCGTCAGCCTCATAACCGCCGCGCAGAGGCGGACGGTAAGGCATCTCCAGCACGTCAGGCATATGGCAGGCAGCCGAGGCATCAAGGATAAGAATATCCAGACCGTTATGCACAATATCCAACACCCCTGTCACGAGATAGCCGGCATTGAGCGCCACAGCCTCGCCGGGCTCCAAATATACCTCAACATGATAGGTATTACGAATATATTTTACTAAATCAATCAGCGCTTCCACATCATAATCACTGCGCGTAATATGATGCCCGCCGCCCAGATTCAGCCATTTAAGCTGCTTAAAGTACTTGCTGAACTTCGCTTCGAACGCCTTCCATGTCGTCAGCAGGTCATCAGAGTTCTGCTCACACAGCGTATGGAAATGCAGGCCTTCGATTTCCGGCGGCAAAACCTCCGGGAAGTTCGCCAGCGTTACGCCCAAGCGTGAGCCATAGGCACAGGGATCGTAAATCGCATGCTCACCCTCCTGCGTCGAGCATTCCGGGTTCACGCGGATACCCACGCTCACACCGGCCTGAGAGCAGACAGCCTTATGCTTTTCAAACTGCGCAAAGCTGTTGAAAATGATATGGTCGCAGATTTGCACCAGCTCCTGCATATCCTGCTCCTTAAAAGCAGGTGCAAAAACATGGTTCTCCTTGCCCATCTCCTCATGACCGAGGCGCGCTTCATAAATGCCGCTTGCCGTCGTGCCTGCCAGATATTCGCCCATCAGCGGATACAGGCGAAACATAGAAAAGCATTTCTGCGCCAGCAGAATATGCGCACCGCTTTCACGCTGCACATACTGCAAAAGGCGCAGATTATTCAGCAGCTTAGCCTCATCAACCACATAGCAAGGAGTCGGCAGCGCCTTCAGCGCCGCCTCCTCACGCTCTGCGCGCAAATTCTTCTGCAAATCAGCCAGACGGGAAGCACCCTCAGCCTTGTCGACAACATATGCCGGCATTACAGTTTTCTTGGCGTCCGTCATCTTATTCTACCGTAGCCGGGTTTTCGTCAACAACCCACGGCAGACCGAACTTGTTCAGCATATCCATGTACGGATCCGGATCGAACTCTTCCACATTGAATACGCCTTTGCCCTGCCATTGCTTAGTAATAACCAGAGCAGTACCGATCATTGCAGGAACGCCGGTGGTGTAGCTGATAGCCTGAGAGCCAACCTCTTTGTAGCATTCCTGATGGTCGCAGACATTATAAATATAGATGGTCTTTTTCTTGCCATCCTTGGTACCGGTAAAGATACAGCCGATATTGGTCTTTCCCACGGTGCGAGGACCGAGGGAAGCAGGATCCGGCAGCAGCGCTTTAAGGAACTGAATAGGCACGATTTCCTTGCCTTCATAGTTAATCGGCTTGGTAGACAGCATGCCAACGTTCTCCAGGCACTTCATATGTGTCAGATAGCTTTGGCCGAAGGTCATAAAGAAGCGGATGCATTTTACGCCGGGGATATTTTTGGCCAGAGATTCAATTTCCTCATGATGCAGCAGATACATATCCTTCATGCCTACCTCAGGGAAATCATACTCGCGTTTAATAGCCATCGCCGGGATTTCTACCCAATGACCGTTTTCCCAATAGGAACCGGGAGCAGAAACCTCACGCAGGTTAATTTCCGGGTTGAAGTTGGTAGCGAACGGATAACCGTGGTCGCCGCCGTTGCAGTCCAGAATATCAATAGTTTCGATTTCATCAAAATAATGCTTCAGTGCATAAGCAGAGAAAACACTGGTAACACCGGGGTCAAAGCCGGTGCCGAGCAGAGCCATGATGCCGGCCTGCTCAAATTTTTCTTTATAAGCCCATTGCCAGGAATAATCGAAGTAAGCAGAAAAGCCCTCTTCCTTGCAGCGCTTGTCATAAACTGCACGCCATGCAGGATCGTCAATGTTTTCCGGCTCATAGTTAGCGGTATCGATGTAATCAACCTTGCATTCCAGGCAGGCATCCATAATAGTCAGGTCCTGATAAGGCAGAGCAACATTCAGCACTGCGTCTGGCTGGTAAGCCTTAATCAGCTGTACAAGCTGTTCCTTGCTGTCAGCGTCAACCTGTGCTGTAGTAATCACAGTAGAGGTCGTGGGCTGCAGCTTTTCCTTAACTGCGTCACATTTGGACTTCGTACGGCTGGCAATACACAGCTCGGTGAAAACATCACTGTTTTGGCAGCATTTTGCGATAGCTACGCCGGCAACACCGCCGCAGCCGATTACTAATAATTTACTCATAATTAAAATCATCTCCTGTTCATAAAAATCATATTCTATTCAAAGCAGTTAACAGAGCCTCTCCTTGGGGAGAGGTGCCGAGCAAAGCGAGGCTGAGAGGGGATAAGATCCATACCCCTCTCAGTCGCCTACGGCGACAGCTCCCCCCAAGGGGAGCCTATAGCTGCTATATAGCGTATTTTCCAAGTACGTCTAGGCACCACAACGAAGTGGATGATGCCTTATCGTGCGTCTATCGTTCTTCTTCCTCAAGCATATCCTCCACATACTTCGGCAGCATAAACGCTCCCTTATGCAGATGCTCGGAATAATACCAGGTCTTGATACCGCGCTCCAGCCACTTCTTGGCATCAAAATCCTTCAGCGGATGATACTTCTTGGAAGCGAAGCCGAACAGCCAGTAACCGGAAGGACATGTAGGAATATGCGCCTGATATACACGGCTGATAGGGAAGCTGTGGCTGGCCTTGCGGTGCATGGCGCGGCAGGTTTCCTCATCCTCATCGTAGAAGGGACTGCCATGCTGATAAACCATGATGCCGTCCTCCTTGAGCGCACGGAAGCAGTTACCGTAGAATTCCTTGGTAAACAGGCCAGCTGCATGACCTAAGGGATCGATAGCATCGCTGATAATCAAATCGTATTCATCAACCTTGGTACGCAAAAAGCGCAGACCGTTAGCGTTGAAAACAGTTACGCGCGGGTCATCAAGACCACAGGCGTTGTCCGGAAAATAGTCACGGCAGACATCGATAAAAACATGGTCCGTTTCTACTACGTCGATTTCCTCTATTTCATCATAATGCGTCAGCTCGCGCGCTACACCGCCGTCGCCGCCGCCGATTACCAGTACCTTGCGCACATGCGGATGCACTGCCATAGGCACATGTACAATCATTTCGTCATAAACAAATTCGTCCTTTTCCGAAAAGACTATGGTACCGTCACAGCTGATAAAGCGGCCGAATTCCTTGGATTCAAAAACGTCTATTCTTTGGAAATCCGTATCCGCACCGAAAAGCTGCTTTTCGATTTTGATATCCAGCTTCACATCTTCTGTATGATAGTCAGAAAACCATAGCTCCATTTAATCACGTCCTTTATACTAATACATTGATATTATTAACATCCGGATCTTCCGGTCCCTGCATGGAGCAGCCCTTTTCCTTAGCGTAAATAATATAATCGATAATATCCTTGGTAATAACCTCACCCGGTGCCAGAATAGGAATTCCCGGCGGGTAGCACATTACAAATTCACTGCAGATGCGTCCTGCAGTTTCGCGTATAGGCAGAGATTCGTCCTTGGCATAAAAAGCCTTCTGCGGCGAAACAACAACCTTAGGCGCGATATATTCGGTATTGAGCATTTGCGACGGATCCTTGGAATACAGGCGCTTGATATCCGCCAAAGCACCTACAAGACGTTCAATATCCTGAATACGATCACCGATAGAAATATAAGCAAGAATATTGGCGATATCACCGAACTCAATCTGGATATCATATTCATCGCGCAGCAAATCATAAACCTCGATGCCTGCAAGACCAATATCACGCGTATAGACCGAAAGCTTGGTAACATCAAAATCATAAATACTGCTGCCGTTTTTCAGCTCGCGTCCGTAAGCATAAAAGCCGCCGATAGAATTAATTTCCTCGCGGGCATACTCCGCCATCTCCTGAACCTTGCCGAAGGATGCCTCGCCGCGCATATACAGGTTACGGCGGGAAATATCCAGGCTGGAAAGCAGAAGATACGAAGCACTGGTAGTCTGCGTCAGATTAATAATCTGGCTTACATACTCCCAGTTAACATTCGGGCCCGTCAGCAAAAGGCTGCTCTGCGTCAGGCTGCCGCCTGATTTGTGCATGGAAACAGATGCCATGTCAGCGCCGGCCGCCATCGCATTAACAGGCATATTTTTTCCGAAATAAAAATGTGTACCGTGTGCCTCATCTACCAGGCAGAGCATGTTATGCTCATGCGCCAGCTTGACGATAGAACGCAAATCCGAACAGATACCATAATAAGTAGGATTGTTTACGAGCACTGCCGTAGCATCAGGATTGGCCTTAATCGCCTTAGCTACCTCGCCGATCTCCATCCCCAGAGAAATTCCCAGCTTACTGTCAACCTGCGGATTGATATAAACCGGAATCGCGCCATTAAGTACCAGCGCGTTAATCACACTTTTGTGTACATTGCGCGGCAGGATAATTTTATCGCCTGCCTTACAGGAGGCCAAGACCATGCTTTGCACGGACGAGGTCGTACCCCCTACCATAAAGAATGCGTGTGCCGCACCGAAGGCCTCTGCTGCCAGCTCCTCTGCGTCACGGATTACCGAAACAGGATGGCAGAGATTATCAAGAGGCTTCATGGAATTGACATCCAGGTTTACGCATTTTTCTCCCAGCAGCTCGCGAAGCTCCGGGTTGCCACGACCGCGCTTATGACCTGGTACATCAAATGGTACAACGCGTTTTTTACGAAAACGCTCCAGTGCCTCGTACACCGGAGCAGAAGTTTGTGATAAATTTCCCATTTTCTTCTCCAAAGCATAAAAAAATAAAAGGACAGATGATATTTTCTTCTGTCCCTTTATCGTAACATTTTTAACCTGTTTCAGCAAGAGTTTTAAGAGTAACTAAGCAAAATCTTAGCCAATTTAGTTTATCTCATCGTTAGCGAATTTTACAAAATCATTAATTCCCAGTCCCGGAGCTACCATCGGGAGCACCATATTTTTAGGATTAATGCAAACCTCTATAAGATAAGGCTTCCTGCATTTCCACGCCTTGGCCACTGCCTGAGTCAAAGCCTCCGGTGTATCCGCATGCTCACCTTCAATTCCGAAGGCAGCAGCATATTTTACAAAGTCAACATAGCCCGGCAGCTCGCAGGACGTAAAGCGTTTGGCAAACTGCACCGTCTGCAGCTGGCGTATCATTCCCAGTCCGCTGTTATTGAACACTATAGCGATAACAGGTACATTATTGCTTGCAATAGTAAAAAGCTCGCTGCCTGTCATCTTAAAGCCGCCGTCACCGCTTATACTGATGACACGGCTCTGCGGACGCGCCAGCTGTGCGCCTAACGCAGCAGGCAGACCGAATCCCATCGTTCCCAATCCGCCGCTTGTCAACCACTGGCGGGCAAACTGTATCTTCAAATGCTGCGCTGCCCACATCTGATGCTGGCCTACGTCCGTAGTAATAATATAATCCTTGTCCTTGAGCACCGGATTCAATGCTTTAAAGAACTTGGGCGCCTCCTCATTTCCAAAATCATCGTCCATCCCCGGCCAGGAGTTTATTTTGTCCCACCACGAACTCAAATCGTGCGGCTGCGCTGCCTTTTCCAACGCATTCAGCGTTGCCACCATATCGCCGGTGATGCCTATGCCCGAATCAATATTTTTATCTACCTCAGCAGGGTCGATATCCAAATGGATAATAAGCTTGTTGGCACTATAGCTGCTGCGCTCGCCTGTAACGCGGTCATTAAAGCGGCTGCCAACAGCCAAAATCAGGTCGGCTTCCTTAACGGCATTATTGGCACGTTCATGTCCATGCAGGCCTGTCATTCCCAAAAACAGCTGTCTGTAGGCACTAATCGCACCAAGCCCCATCAACGTGCTGACAACCGGGATATGCAGCTTTTCACACAAATGCATGGCATCATATTCTGCATTGGCATTGATAACGCCACCGCCGACCAGCATTACCGGACGCTGTGCCTTATTGATAGCCGCTGCAGCCGCTGCCACACGTTCCGCATCAGGCTCCAACGGCTGCAGCTCCGCCAGACGGGCTTCCTCAAAATCTATCAGCGCCGTTTGCACATCGCGCGGCACGTCTACCAACACCGGTCCCGGGCGTCCTTCACGCGCCAGCTGGAAGGCAAGTCGCAATGTCTGCGCCAGGTTTTCCGGCTTTTTAACTAAAAAATTATGCTTGGTAATAGGCATTGTAATACCGGTGATATCTACCTCCTGGAACGCGTCATGGCCGATAAGCGCCCTGTTTACCTGCCCTGTAATAGCCACCACCGGTACAGAATCCAAAAACGCTGTTGCCAGGCCTGTGACCAGATTGGTTGCTCCGGGACCCGATGTAGCTATACACACACCCACCTTACCTGAAGCACGCGCAAAGCCGTCTGCCGCATGCGCAGCACCCTGCTCATGCGCCGTTAATATATGTTGTATCGGACTTTGCCGTAATGCATCATAAAAAGGGAGAATCGCACCCCCGGGATATCCGAAAACCGTTGTTACCCCTTCTTCTGCCAGTATTCTGCACATAATCTCTGCGCCGCTTAACTGCATATGCTCACTTCCTTCCGCAAATCTATCTCTTATATTGCTATATTGCCGCATGACCATCATCCAGCGGCGGCCATTCAAAACGTGATTTCTCCACAGCCAGCGACGTATCGCCGCGCTCTAAAGCAACAAGGCCGGTCTGTACCATTTCGGTTACGCCGTACGGACGCATGACATCAACAAAAGCCCGCAGCTTGCCTTCATCACCTGTAGCAACAAATATCAATGACTCACCGGTTACATCCACTGCATGCGCACGGAACACTTCCGCCAGCTGCAGCAGCTCCGGACGTTTATTACCAGCCTTTACCTTAACCAGAATCATACTGCGGGTAGCACTGGATTTAGGAGGCAGCACCTTGACACGCTCTACCTCAACCAGCTTCGCCAGCTGTTTGGTAACCTGGATAATGGTCGGCTCATCAGCCTCCATCGTAACTGTCATACGTGAGAACTCCGGGTTTTGCGTCGTGCCTACAGCCAAGCTGTCAATATTGAAGCCACGGCGTGAAAACATACCTGCTACACGCATCAGTATGCCAGGCTGATTACGTACAACAATCGATAAAATCTGCTCCATATCTTTCCCTCCTGCAATAACATGTCTACAGCTCTGATGCTCTTACAAATCTGTCCTGCTCGCCGGCATCATATAATCAGTGTTTTTTTATTATTTCAGCAAGCAAGTTTTTTGTCAACGAAAAGTGTAATATTTGTGAATTATTTTCCTATTGCGCCTCTTTAATGTAAACACTATTACAGATTTCAGTGTACAAAAAAGCTCACGCAGCTATTGCTACGTGAGCAGTAAAACCTCCAACAGCATTCTTTTGTTTAACAGTTGAAGCAAATAATTAAAAAGCTCACGCAGCAAATTCCACGTGAGCTTAATTTATAAGGTTGGTGCGAGTGACAGGAATCGAACCTGCACGCCGAAAGGCGCTAGATCCTAAGTCTAGTGCGTCTGCCAGTTCCGCCACACTCGCATATAAAATATTATATCATAACAAGAACAGCTATGGCAACTATCCATGTAAACAAAAAGTCGTTCTTCTTACGAAGAACGACCTAAAATTCGTGGTGATCCACCCGAGACTCGAACTCGGGACACCCTGATTAAAAGTCAGGTGCTCTACCAACTGAGCTAGTGGATCATTGGCTGGGGCGGCTGGACTCGAACCAACGCATGCGGGAGTCAAAGTCCCGTGCCTTACCGACTTGGCTACGCCCCAAGCTTATTAGTGGTTATTCAGATTCATCCAAATCTGAAAAGGTGGGGTGACTGGTGGGAGTCGAACCCACGCGTAACGGAGCCACAATCCGCCGTGTTAACCACTTCACCACAGCCACCATCTTGTTTCCAAGCTGAATAGCTTGGCGACGAATAGTATTATACTATATTCCCGGCACTGCGTCAATAGCAAAATTTAATTTTTATAAAAATTTTTACGGCAATCACCGGACATAGTCAAAAATTGCTTCGCAGCAGTTAATCAGCGGCGGGCAATAACTTCAATTTCTACATGAGCGCCTTTAGGCAGAGCTGCTACCTGTACAAAGGAGCGTGCCGGCGGCTCAATCTTAAAGGTTTTTGCATAAACAGCATTAATAGCATCAAAATTCTTGATGTCATCTACAAAAATAGTAGTTTTTACAACATCCATGAATCTGAAGCGTGCTTCCGTCAGGATAGCCTCAATATTGTCTAAAACCTGCTGAGTTTCAGCTTCGATAGAGCTTTGAACCATTTCACCTGTTTCCGGATTGATAGCAATCTGACCGGATACAAACAGAATAGAACCTGCCAATACAGCTTGAGAATAAGGACCTAAAGCTTTGGGTGCATTTGTTGTTGCAATAACTTCCATGATTAAAGTCTCCTTTGCTACTTTTTTATTTACGGGCAAAATATTTTGCTGCCCACTCTATAGCCGAAGGCGTTGCGGCCATACCGCCGCCTGCGGTTTCCTTCAAAGCACAGGGAAGCGCATCCCCCACGCTCTTCATGGCATCAATTGCTTCATCAGCATTAATAAAGCTACTGATTCCGGCCAACGCCAGTTCAGCTGCCAACAGTGCCTGCAAAGCACAGGCTCCATTACGTTTAATGCAGGGTACCTCTACAAGGCCTGCTACTGGATCGCAGACAAGACCCAACACGTTTTTAAAAACAACCGCTACTGCCGTACCTACCTGCTGCGGTGTGCCACCAAGCATAGAAACCGCAGCACCTGCTGCCATCGCCGCAGCACTGCCACATTCTGCCTGACAGCCACCCATAGCACCTGCCAGAGAAGCGCGCTCGTTGATTACCATACCAATACTGCCGGCAACCACCATACCACGCTGCAAGGTTGCAGCATCAAGTCCGCAGTGCTTTTTCAGGGTGAAGAACACTCCCGGAAGTACGCCGCTGGCACCTGCGGTAGGAGCAGCAACTATACGGCCCATAGCCGCGTTGCATTCACCAACTGCTGTAGCATAGATAACTGCATCCAAAGCCTTCTCGCCCAAAAGATTGACAAAGCCTTCGGCGCCTGCAGCTGCAGCCAGCTTTTTGGCATCACCGCCAGTCAGACCACTGTGAGAGCGGACACCTGATAAACCATGCTCTACTGATTTCTCCATGACGTCCAGCATTTCCTGCATCTTCGCCAATAAATCTTCCTGACTGCATTCCAGCTCACGCATATTGTAGTCTATAAGAAATTCGTCTAATGGTTGCTGCCATTCAGCAGCCTCTTTAATCCAGCTGTTCAAAGACAGCATTTCTTTTTTCATGCTGCACCCCTTACAAAACACTGGCGATAAAACGCACTGATTCTATCTGCTGCAGCGCGCTTATAAGATTGATAATCTCCTGCGGCACTGCCTCGTCACATTCAATAACCATAGATGCCATGCCGCCCTTGTCGCTGCGGAACAAGCGCATCGTAGCTATATTTACGCCGGCATTGGCCAAGGTACTGGTAACCAGCGCAATAACACCTCTTGTATCAATATGCACTGTCAAAATAGCAGGCAGGCGTCCAGTGAGCTCCACTGGAAAGCCGTCGATTTCCGTAACCTGTACCTGACCACCGCCAACAGAAGAACCGACGATATCACAACGGGCACCATTTTCTGCAGTCAGCTTAAAAAGCACAGTGTTTGGATGAGCCTTATTGCCCAAATCAATTTTATGATAAGAATATTCTAAGCCGTTTTTCTCCGCATAGCTGTCAGCCTGCGGAATGCGTTCATCATCCGGCAGCCAGCCCATCAGTCCGGCAAGCAGCGCCATATCCGTGCCGTGTCCCTTATAGGTTTCGGCAAAGGAGCCATGCAGATAAATTTCTGCCTTTACCGGCTTAGCGCCAAGAATACTGGCGGCCAAAAGTCCCAGACGAACAGCACCGGCAGTATGCGAGCTGGAGGGACCAATCATCACCGGTCCGATAATATCCAAAATACTCATAAAGCACCTCTATTCATCACTGGCCAGCGAACGATGTGCCAGTCCGACACACAGCTCATTGAGGTTCAGTACACCTACGCCCATATAAATAGCAACGCAAAGATGCTCTCCTGCACGGGCAATACCGATTTTGCCACCGACATTGAAGCCAAAGGCCTTAACCTTCACCTGCTCCAGTGCTTCGTGCGCCGCACCCGCCACAGCACCAGCACCTACATGTGATTCGGTTACAAGTCCCTGACGCTGCGCAGCCACTACGGCACGCTCAACAATTTTTACAATAGAAGGAATAAATTCACCGCCGAAATCAACAGCTGTCGAACGGATACCATGCTCCGCCAGGCGTTCCTTTACCTTCGTTTCCTCCACGCGACTGGAGGTCAGTGCAATACGCAAGGCAGCACGGCCGATTTCGATGCTGTTGATGCAGCTTTTACCACATTCATGCATTTTAGTCACACCCCTCACAAAACATTTTTCTATCATCAGGCGCAGAGATTACTCATCCTCTTCAGGAACCTCTACAACCTCTTTGATTTTATTTTTATCCAGCATTGCTACCAACAGGAAGGTAATAATGCAGATAGGCCATTCAAAGTAAATTACTTCGTTGGCAAAAAGCGGTTTGATGCCTGCCAGCGGGCTGCCGGGAACAAACCAGAGAGCGATGCCGAGAAGGCTCACCAATGTAGTCCAGAAAGCAGAGCTGCGACGGCACAGGCCGGGAGCGAACATCGTAAAGAAGAATACACAGGTCAGGCCGCAGGTCATAGACAAACCGGCAATCATCGTCTTAACAATACCTGCTGCATTGAAGGCAAACCACAGAGTAATCAGGCCGACAGCAAAAACAGACAGACGATTGATAATGACAAATTTATTTTCCGCAACAGTAGGATTAATAAAGCGTTTGTAAATATCATTACTGAAGAGCGTAGCCGCACCCAGCAGAATAGTGCAGGCAGTAGATACATCCGCAGCCCACAAAGCAGCCAGAGTTACACCGCCGGCAAGAGGATCCAGAGTCATAACAACCTTGGGCATAGCAAGTGCAGCCTGTGCCAGCGGCATTTCCGGATACATAGCCTTGCAGACAACGCCCAAAACAGCGCAGATGAAGCCTACAGGGAAAATCATCAGGCCGGCCAGAACATAACCATTGCGGGCAGCCTTGGCATTTTTCGCACCGCAGGCAATCTGTACAGGGCCCTGCGCAGTAATAGTCTGGGTAATCATAACGATAATCCAGCCAAGAATAGTAGCAAAAGCCAGGCCAGCTACCGGACTGCCCATAACCTCGGGGTTAGGCAGCTTACTGAGTACTGCGTCCCAACCGCCTACGTTGGATACAGATTGGATTGCAGAGTAGATAATACCGATATAAATCAAGGTAACGCTGACGATATTTGCCAGACCGCTGGACCAAAGACCGCCAATCAAGGTGATACCGATAAATACCACGGCGCTCATAATCATACCGCCATGGAAGGAGAAGATCTCCGGCAACAGCGAGGATAAAATCGCACCGCCTGCCATATACTGCAAAGCAGTAATAACGCACATAATGATAACCAGACCGATTGCAGCGATGGCACGGCCTTTAGTATCATAATAGAACTCAAAGAATTCCGGGATAGTAGAAACCTTCATGGAACGCAGCTTACCTGCTGCCAAAAGGCCCATAACCAAAGCACCGATAGACCAGGCACCGTTATACCAGCCTGCTGCCAGACCAACACTGAAAGCACGCTGAGCTACACCTACGGTAGAAGCGGCACCGACTGCCAGACCGGTAACATTGACAGCTACCAGAATCGTGTTCAGCTTACGTCCAGCCAGCAAAAACGCTGTCGAACCCGAATCAGCCTTGTGCTTAACCCACAAGCTGATGCCAAAAAGCAACGCGATGTACACTACGACAATTACCAACTGAATAGACATAAAAACTACACTACCTTTCTTCCATGCTACAAAAGCATAATACTTGTGCTGTAAGAATATAAACCATGCTACCATCCTACAACGTACAATAATTTGTCTTATATTATACCAACTTTTTTTAGTAAATTAAAGCTCCCGCCAAAACTTTTCTGCAGCGGGAAATTTTTTGAAATAAAATTTACGTAAAATCTTTCTTGCGCAAGCGTAAGAAAAAGGATTTTATTTATTTTTGTCGAATTGTTTAATGTATGTTGTGATACAATGGAGGAAAGAAATATGTTTACTTATAAAACCAGCGGAGTCTGCTCCCGCGAGATTCATTTTGATATAGTTGACGGCAAGCTGCACAATGTAAGCTTTGACGGCGGCTGCCCCGGAAATCTGGCTGCTATCGGCAAGCTGGTAGAAGGCCAGGATGCCAAAGCAGTTGCCGATTTGCTCAAGGGCAATGACTGCCGCGGCCGCGGCACCAGCTGCGCCGACCAATTGGCTAAAGCCATCGCCGAGCATCTGTAATATAATATATAAAGATCGTTGTGACGCAGACGGTGCTTTATCACAAAGTTAATTAAACAGACGTGAGAGAAAGTGCCGGATGCCAGGCAATGGCGACGACGGCGTACTTATCGTACGTCTAGGAGCCGTTGTGACGCAGACGGTGCTTTATATCACGCCTATAGGAAAGAGGAAAGGAGGAACCCTACTATGTACAAAATTTTAAAAAGTACCGACCAAGGACTGGACGAGCTGGAGCTGGAGCATCTGGAAAAGGGCTACTGGCTTGACATAGTGGCTCCTTCTGTAGAAGAGCTGCAGGAAATATCGGCAGCAACAAAAATCCAGATGGATTTTTTGAGTGCCGCACTGGACGAAGAAGAAAAATCGCGTATTGAAGTAGAAGATGACCAGATTCTGATTTTGGTCGACATCCCTTTTTTACGCAGTAACAAGGATTACGACACCCTGCCTTTGGGTATTGTAGTGACCGAAGAAGGCATTGTCACTATCTGTTTGGAGCCTAACGCCGTAACCGCGGATTTTGGCACGCACAACAGCAAAATGTTCAGCACCTTCAAAAAAACACGCTTCTTGTTCCAAATCCTTTATAAATCCGCTACTCTCTATCTGAAATATATCCGTATCATCATCCGCCGTACGGATGAACTGGAAATTCACCTGCGCCAGTCCATGGAAAACAGCGAGCTCTTCAACCTGCTGGATCTGCAGAAATCCTTAACCTACTTTTCCACCTCTCTGCGCAGCAATTCCATTGTACTGGAAAGACTGCTGCGTCTGCGCAATGCGACGCAATCCCAGCATCTTATAAAGGTATACGAAGAAGACGAGGATTTGCTGGACGATGTTATTATCGAATATAAGCAGGCTGTAGAGATGGTTGAGATGTACAGCCACATTCTTAACAGCATGATGGAAGTTTTTGCCAGTATCATCAGCAACAACCTGAACCTAGTCATGAAATTTTTGGCATCCGTCACCATCATTTTGGCGATTCCTACACTTATCAGCGGTTTATGGGGCATGAACGTACCTGTCCCCTTTGCAGAAAACCCCTTCGGGTTCCTTATCGTCATCAGTCTGGCGGCATGTATTGCCATCGGCACTGCCTTCCTGCTGTGGAAGAAGAGAATGTTCTGAGGTTATAAAATGTCTAAAGTTACGCAAGAAAAACTGCTCGCCGGAATTATTTTCGGCGACAATGATAACGAAGAATATATTTACCTGCCCGGCGGAGAGGTTGGCAGCGAAGAGCCTCTTTGCGTGCTGGAACGCGGCGGCAGCCGTGAGGACCTGCCTCTTGAAGAAGCGGCACAGCAGGTTCATCGTCTTGCGCTGCGCCCCTGCGCTCATCCTCTGTGGGGCAAGCGTTCATACTAAATCTTAATGCCGCGAGGAGGAATGCAAGATGTATATCCCTAAACTGCATAAAATCTGGCTTTGTCAAAATGACAAGGGCGGTATCTATATGTATCCCAAAATGGCAAATCGTCACGGCCTGATTGCCGGTGCTACCGGTACAGGCAAAACAGTTACGCTCAAGGTACTGGCAGAAAGCTTCAGTGAAATGGGCGTACCTGTTTTTCTGGCTGATATCAAGGGCGACGTTTCCGGTATGTGCCTGCCCGGTGAGGACAGCGAAGGCTTCCGCAAGCGCTTAAGAAACAAGCTGGGTCTGGAAACGGAATGGAAATTCGCCGGTTATCCGGTACGCTTCTGGGACGTTTACGGCAAGGGAGGCATTCCCATACGCGCTACCGTTTCGGAAATGGGCCCTGATCTGCTCAGCCGTCTGCTGGAGCTGAACGAAACCCAAAGCGGCGTGATGAATATTGTTTTCCGCGTAGCAGATGACCAAGGTCTGCTGCTGTTGGATTTCAAGGATTTGCGCAGCATGGTACAATACGTCGGTGATAACGCAGCTCAGTTCAAGACCAGCTACGGCAACATTACTCCCGCCAGCATCGGTGCTATCCAAAGAGCTTTGCTGCGTCTGGAGGATCAGGGTGCGGATATTTTCTTCGGCGAACCAGCACTCGATATCAAGGACTGGTTTGCTACGGCAGAAGACGGCCGCGGTGTTATCAATCTGCTGCACGCTACCGAACTGTTCCAACGCCCGCTGCTCTACTCCACCTTCTTGCTGTGGATGCTTTCCGAGCTCTACGAAATGATGCCGGAAGCAGGCGATTTGGATAAACCCAAGATGGTCTTTTTCTTTGACGAAGCACATCTGATTTTTAAGGATGCACCGCAATCCCTTTTGGATAAGATTGAACAGATTGTCCGCCTCATCCGTTCCAAGGGCATCGGTATTTACTTTATCACCCAACAGCCTACCGACGTACCGGAAAGCGTACTGGCACAGCTCGGCAACAAGCTGCAGCATGCACTGCGCGCCTACACTCCTAAAGAACGCAAGAGCCTTAAAGCTACCGCGCAATCCTTCCGCGAAAACCCTGCATTAGATGCCGAAGCTGCCTTAGGCGAGCTTGGCACAGGTGAGGTGCTTGTTTCCATGCTGGACCTCGAAGGTATTCCTTCTATCGTACAGCGTGCCTATGTCATGCCGCCGCGTAGCTATCTTGGCGTATGCGACGATGATAAACGCCAGCAGCTGATTAAAAGCTGCCCGCTCTACAGCAAATATACCCAAGCAGTTGACCGCGAATCCGCCTATGAGCTGCTGACACAAAAAGCAGAGGAGGCGCAGGCCGAAGCTGAAGCGGCAGCGAAGGCTGAAGCTGAAGCCAAGGAAGCAGCGCTGAGAGCAAAAGAAGAAGCCAAGCAGGCCAAGGAAGCGGAGCGCGCCGCCAGAGCTGCGGAACGCGAGCGTCTGGCAGCAGAGCGTGCCGCTCAAAGAAGAACCGGCACCCGCCAGCCAAAAGGCGTATTGGACAAGGTATTTGACAGCGCTGTCAATTCCGCAACCCGTACAGTAGGCAGCCAAATCGGCAGCAGGCTGGTACGCGGAATTTTAGGAAGTCTTTTCAAAGGTAAATAAAAAATCAGGACTGACGCACAGCAACAGCGTCAGTCCTTTTAGTTTAGAACAGAAAATATTATTTTTTGATTACCAGAGCCTGCAGCAGTAAATTCTCCGCAGCATCTGCCGGATTGCCGATGGCATGACCTTCACCGCTGGGACAATGCACCTTGTCACCTGCATGCAGCGTCATAGTCTGGCCGTTATCATTGTAGTCAGCAGTTCCCTGCAGCACTACGATAGTTTCGCTGTTGCCGTCATGGATGTGATAGCCAAGGCTGCAGCCCGGTTTAAGAATTACCTTAGCGTACATTACCACGCTGTCATTCAGCATTTTTTCATCAAGATAATGCTCAATAATTACGTCACCGTTACCACCGAAGCGGTTGGCGCAGATATCTGTTTTGCTGTTCGTTATTTTCATAAGTAAAGCCCCCTCTTTTTTTTACTGCTTCCATTATATGCCTATTTTGTACTTCAGGCAAATATTTCTCTGGCAGCATATATAAGTTATTTACTTGACACTTACTGACAAAAACATTATACTTATGCTAACAACTTCATAAACAAAGCTTAGAGTGAGTCTGAAATTTAGCTCATGAAGGGGTACACCACCACGGGTGTAGCTTTTTCATAAGCTTTTTTTATTACCCGAAAGGAGAAAATCATGCTTATCAACGGAGAAGAAAAGGCCTTAGGCTGCTCCATCGCTCTCAGCGAGCTGCTTACGCAGCTTGGCTATCGCACTGCGTTTGTTGCCGTAGAACTTAACGGCAATATCATCAAGCAGGCAGACTTTGGCAGTACAACAATTACCGACGCCGATAAATTGGAAATCGTCAGCTTTGTAGGAGGTGGCTGAATGATTATCAAGGAGGAAATCAATGCCGCACTTGGCAAAGGACTGACACAGGCGCAGCTCGACGCTCTGCATAACGCGCGCGTTGCTGTCGTAGGCCTCGGCGGACTCGGCAGCAATATAGCAATCGCCTTAACACGTCTTGGCATAGCTCAGCTTTATCTTTATGATTTCGACAAGGTAGAGCTTTCCAATCTCAACCGCCAATATTATTTTCTTGACGATATAGGGCAATACAAGGCTGACGCCCTTGTGAAGCATTTGCGCCAGATAAACCCCTACGCAGCTTTGCATTCGCAGGTAGTCAAGGTAACAGAGGATAACATCCCCACGCTTTTAGGTGACTGTGACATCATATGCGAAGCGCTTGATGATGCTGCCGGCAAGGCTATGCTCGTGAGCACCGTATTGAGCACCTGGAGCGACAAAAAGGTTATCGCCGGCAGCGGCATTGCAGGCTTCGGCAAAGCTGAAGAAATCACCAGTAAAAAAATAATCAAAAATTTTTATCTTTGCGGCGACGGCAGCAGCGATTTTCACGATTTACCGCTCTGCGGTGCGCGCGTCGCACTCTGCGCCATGCAGCAGGCGCTGCTCGCCGCACGCATTATTTTAGACTTGGAGGAGAATTAAAATGACTAACGATACATGGACTTTAGGCGGACACGAATTTCATTCCCGTTTTATTTTAGGCAGCGGCAAATATTCGCTGGATTTAATCAAGGCGGCCGTAGAGCAGGCCGGTGCGGAAATCCTTACGCTCGCTCTGCGCCGTGCCAATAGCGGCGCTCTTGCCAACATTCTTGATTACGTACCGGAAAACGTCACCCTGCTGCCCAACACCAGTGGTGCACGCAACGCCGAAGAAGCAGTGCGCATCGCCCGCCTCGCACGCGAGCTTTGCCACACCGACTTTGTAAAAATCGAAGCAATCAAAGACAGCAAATACCTGCTGCCCGACAACCACGAAACCCTCAAGGCAACAGAAATTCTTGCCAAAGAAGGCTTCATCGTTATGCCCTATATGTACCCCGACCTGCAGAGTGCACGTGACATGCGTGACGCCGGTGCTGCCTGCATCATGCCGCTGGGTGCACCGATTGGCAGCAACAAGGGCCTTTGCACCAAGGACTTTATCCAAATCTTAATCAACGAAATCGACCTGCCAATTATTGTCGACGCAGGCATCGGCAAACCGTCACAGGCCTGCGAGGCTATGGAAATGGGCGCAGCGGCAATCATGGCGAACACCGCGATTGCCAGCGCCGGCAACCTGCCGCTCATGGCCAGTGCCTTCCGCGATGCTATCAACGCCGGCCGCAAGGCTTATCTTGCAGGCTGCGGCAGCGTCCGTGATGCAGCCTGCGCCAGCTCCCCGCTAACAGGTTTTTTGCATGATTGAGGTGGCAGCATGAAGAACGAAGATAAATTTTTCAACAACAGTATTTATGATGAGCAGGCAGCAGCCTTCAGCGAAAAACAGTTAACCGACCCGATGCAATATCAGGAGGGCATGGAAATTATCGACTCCGATATTTTTGACAAGGTGCAGACTGCCCGCGCCGCTTACGATTATAATAAATATACGGAAGCAGACGTACGCGCGGCACTCGCTCACAGCGAGCGTACGCCCGAGGACTTCGCCGCCCTGCTTTCGCCTGCCGCATTGCCGCTTCTGGAGGAGATTGCCCGTGCCGCACAGGTTGAACGCCAGCGTTACTTTGGCAATAACGTTACCTTTTTCACCCCGCTGTACATTGCCAACTACTGCGAAAACTACTGCATCTACTGCGGCTTCAACAGTCACAATAAAATTCAGCGCGCCTGCCTGAGCAGCGAGCAGATTGCTGCCGAAATGCAGGCCATCGCCGCCACCGGCCAGCAGGAAATCCTCATTCTCACCGGCGAAAGCCGCAAGATGAGCGACGTACATTACATCGGTGAGGCCTGCAAGCAAGCACGCCAATACTTCAAGGTTGTCGGCGTAGAAATCTATCCGCTCAACAGCGATGAATATGCTTACCTGCATGAATGCGGCGTGGATTACGTAACTGTTTTCCAGGAAACATATAACAAGGATAAATACGCACAACTGCATCTGGCAGGTCATAAGCGCGTATTTCCCTACCGCTTTTACGCACAGGAACGCGCCCTGCGCGGTAAAATGCGCGGTGTCGGCTTCGCCGCTCTGCTCGGCCTAGACGACTTCCGTCGCGACGCCCTTGCTACCGGCCTGCATGCCTACCTGCTGCAAAAGAAATATCCGCATGCAGAAATTGCCTTCTCCTGCCCCCGCCTGCGTCCCATCATCAACAACGACAAAATTAAGCCGATGGACGTGCACGAGCGCCAGCTGCTGCAGGTTGTCTGCGCCTACCGCCTGTTCATGCCCTTCGCCTCGATTACCGTTTCCAGCCGCGAATGCGCACGCGTGCGTGATAACCTGATGCTCATTGCCGCCAACAAGATTTCCGCCGGCGTCAACACAGGCATCGGTGCGCACAGCAAAAAACAGGAGCTGGGCGATGAGCAGTTTGAGATTGACGACAGCAGAAGCCTGCAGGAAATCTATGACGCTCTGCTGAAAATCGGTCTGCAGCCTGTAATGTCGGAGTACGTTTATGTCTGAGCTGCCGCTGATTGCCGTTACGGACAGCGCCAGCTGTCCCCGTCCGCTGCCTAAACAAAGCGAACGTCTGGCAAAGCTTACGGAGCTGCGGCCGCAGGCTGTTATCCTGCGTGCGAAAGCTTTAGACAAAGCAGCCTATCGCACGCTTGCGCTAGAGGTACAGCAAAGCTGCGAAGCTGCAGGCATACCTCTTATTTTGCACAGCGATTGGCAGCTTGCACGCGAGCTTGGTGTAAAAAGACTGCATCTACCGCTGGCGCTTTTACGCCAACTGCCAACTTGCGAGCGTGCGTATTTCACCTGGCTCTCCACCTCCGTTCACAGCGTAGGTGAAGCGCAGGAAGCGCAGGCGCTAGGCACCACCGTGCTCATCGCCGGACACATCTACACTACACAGTGCAAGGCCGGCCTTGCGCCACGCGGCCTCGGCTTTCTGCAAAGCGTCTGCAGCGCTGTAAGCCTGCCGGTTTACGCCATCGGCGGCATCAGTTTCGATGCTACGCAGCACGCCGAACTCAAAGCGAATGGAGCACGCGGAGCGTGCGTAATGAGCGCATATATGAGGCTGTAATAGCGTTTGGTAAAAGTTATGCAAAATCGCCCTGCAAAATTTGACATCGGCCTCCAGAACATCTATGATTAAGAGAGGAATTTGTAAGCAACATATTTATTTCTGTCCCAAAGCACAAGAGGAGGCAAAAACGAAATGACTATGAATATTTGGCATGACATTGATCCCAAACGTATCTCTCCTGACGATTTTATTGCAGTTATCGAAATCCCCAAAGGCTGCAAGGTTAAGTACGAGCTGGACAAGGAAACCGGCCTGCTCAAAATGGACCGTATCCTGTACACCGCAACCCACTATCCTGCTAACTACGGCTTTATCCCCCGTACCTATGCAGCAGATAACGACCCGCTGGACGTATTGGTTTTATGCTCCGAAAACGTTGTACCGATGACCTTGATGCGCTGCTACCCCATCGGTGTTATCATCATGGAGGACAGCGGTGATATGGACGAAAAAATCATTGCGATTCCCTTCGGTGACCCGATGTATAATTCCTACAAATCCATCAGCGAGCTGCCGCAGCATATCAGCGATGAAATGATTCACTTCTTCAGCGTGTATAAATCACTTGAAGGCAAAAGCACCGCTCTTGAAGAGGCGCATGACGTAGACAAAGCAAAGGAAATCATCAAGCAGTGCCAACAGCGCTATAAAGATACCTTTTGCTAAAAAATAAAAGCATAAAAATGGCTGTTGCGTAAGGTTTCTTACGCAGCAGCCTTTTTTGTTTGGTTAAAATGGATTTTGCCAAGGAATTACTGTATTCCAGTCATCGCTTTCTTCATATGGTCCTAATTCCCTTCCTTCATGCCTTATCTGTATTCTTTGACCATATTCATTAGTAGCATTCTCATAGATTGATGTATTTCTAGGAATATACTTATAACCATTAATCCAGATTCCCAAAACATTTCCAGACTCTTCCGCCTGCATTGTTATACGAATATTTGCCGGTAATTCCAATTGCCTTGCTTTAGCACGATTCTCCGAAGAAACAATCCTATCGTAAACAACTTCATAAGAAATTTTTCCATCAAGATTTTTGGCGGTAGGAAGTTTTTTACGTGCAAAATTCAGCTTATAATATTCATGCATAATATCATAAGGCAGAAATGTTTTCGTTAAAGCTATAGCTTCAGCTAAAGATACCTGTTTTTCATCTCGCAACTTAGCTAAATCTAGGAAAATGACAAAGACATAATCACTTTTATCTGCACGACTCCTACCTTCTACAGACAGGAAACATTTTTTGCCATTTATACCATATTTTGCATTTGTACTCGTCTTATTAAAATAAACAGCTTCCTCAATGAACTTCTTGCCAAAGGTCAGCATATCATCATAATTGTCTAAAAGCCGCGGATGTTTAGAAACCGACAACAACTCCCAGCTTTTTTGCAAATACGGTGGTTCCTTAGGTGATTGATGCCAATTTGCAGGTTTCCATTCCGTAAATTTATAGTTATTGTCTAATCGTCCACCTAACTGATTCAGAAGTATCGCAATACGTATATTTTCCACCCGATTGCTTGTGTCTGCTTTAAATCTTATCGTAATGCTTCCAGGATAGCCATGTACCATATACTTAGATTGATATTTTTCTTTTAAATGATATCTGATATCATAATACCTTTTATTATTTGCAGCACTCAAACAATCTGCTCGCTTTGTTTCAGCAAGCTCATAATACTCATCCATGATTTCCCAAGGGATAAATGTTTCCGCTATCTCTACTGCTTCATCAATCTTAATATCATTTGTTTCCTGCGCATTAGAAAGATAAATTTGAATATCCCTGACTTTAGCATCGTCATCTTGAGAATCTGTAAATATATTATCAGGCACTGTTTCAAAACAAAGAACAGTCTTATCATCGTATTTTGAAGAATTTAGCTTAACAATCCGTCCCTGTCCCTCGTAAAATCTTTTCACATCAGCTCTGGAAGAAAATAGTTTAGGATGATTGGCTTTAGTAAGTAATTCCTTTACCTCATTTTTCGGCGGCACAACAGATGACGAAACATCTCCCTTGTTTGCCAAAAACATACAACTGCTAAATAACATAATAAAGCCAACAAAAATAAACAGCAGATTTCTTAAGCACCCTCCTTTGGCCTGAGGAGTCTCTTCTTCATAATCATTTGTACAATACATTAAATCATCAAAATTAATATTATAGTTATAGATAGTATAGTTACCATCATTTGCAAGAATATATTTTGTTCCGCAATGTCTGCAGGTGTATATATTGTCCTGATAACTAAAATCACTGCTGCCGCAGTTTTCGCAAACCAGTTTTTTAAATTCCATCTCAGCACCTCAAACCTTAGCATATAAGCATCTATCTCTAACTTATTACCATGCCTTACACTATTATTATACAACGTCAAGCATCATAAATCCTCTTCAGAAAATATTTATGTGCTACAGCTCTTCCGCCCACAAAAAAAGGACTGCCTTTCGCAAATGCGTCCAGCAGCCATAAAATAAGGGAAAGCGTATTTAGTTAAGAAGCAGCGGCTCACGCCAATGCTTCTTTTTAGTTGCCGCGTACATATTCGCGCGGCACACGCGGGCTCACGTCGCAGATAATTTCATAGCAGATAGTATCTGCCCATTCCGCAACCAGCTCCATTGGCAGCTCACGGCCGCCAAACACGATAACCTCGCTACCCAGCTTAACGTCCGGAATATCCGTTACGTCCAGCATCGTCTGATCCATGCATACGCGTCCGATAATCGGCGCCTTCATGCCGTTGACCAGCATATACCCGCGGTTAGACAAGCGGCGGCTTACGCCGTCGGCATAACCGATAGGTACAGTAGCGATAACACTCGGTCTCGTCAATGTATAGGTTCTGCCATAGCCGATGGTTTCACCGGGCGGCAGTGTTTTCACAAAAGCAACCTGCGTCTTCACAGTCATAACAGGCTCAAAATCCTTGTAGCAATCAATCATATGCGCCGGGTGCAGACCATACAGGGTAATTCCCTGACGCACCATATCCAGCTGATATTCCTGCAGCTCCGTCAGCGCAGCACTGTTGGCGATATGCCGGATAGGAATATGCACTCCCTCCGCTTCAATCAGGCGCAGCGCCTCCTGAAAGCGTTCAAACTGATAGGCAGCATACTGCTTATCATCGGCGTCGGCAGTCGCAAAGTGACTGAACACGCCCTCAATATAGATACCGGGCAATGCCGCTGCCAGCTTGGCAAACCTGCCGGCATCACGCACATGCACACCGATACGGTGCATACCTGTATCAATCTTAATATGTATTTTAGCCTTCGTATGCAGCTTTAAAGCCGCCGCATTCAAAGCATATAAGCGTTCTTCATCAAATACTGCATGGCTGATATCATAGCGCACGCAGATTTCCGCAACCTCCGGCAGCATTGAGCCAAGCACCAGAATCGGTGTTTCAATACCGGCCTCGCGCAGCTTCACGCCCTCCTGCAGGAGAGCTACCGCAAAAAAGTCTGCACCATTACGCGCTGCCTCCTGCGCTACGCGCACAGCGCCATGACCATAGGCATCTGCCTTGACGACAGCACATAATTTGGTTGTCGGCTTCAGATTGGCCTTAGCCATCTGCACGTTATGTGCAATTGCATCTAAATTTATTTCTGCCCACGCACCACGTTGAATATGCACAATGGCATCCTCCTAAGCTTATCGTCCATAAAATAAGCCGCAGGCAAAGCATCGTTGCTGCGGCATCAAACTTACCCTGGAATTTTGTTTAGCGTACATTATATTTTACAAAACTCTAGTATTAGCATATAACCAACAGGGGATTTTGTCAATATTTTATTTTTTTATCGAGTTGCAATTTTTAGCATGCGGACAGCCAGAACAGCCGTTGCACCCGCCACGATACTTTTTACCGAAATAACTGCGCACTGCCAAAATCACCAGTACCGCTAACAAACCCGCAATAATATATGTTGCCATCAGTCTGCCTCACTTTATAATTATCAATATTTACTATATTAGACAGGAATTCTAGCTATAGTGTAAACCAAAATTATGCTTTTGACAAATGAATTCTTTGTGAAAGAGTGCTAGGAGAGATGATGCGGGGAGAAAGCAAAAAAAAGAGCAATCAATATAATAAAAAATAAACAATACAATGCCACCAATAATCGCACTTGCCCATTGATGCTTATCTGGTTCGCCTTCAAATTGCTCAGTCAACTTCTTTTGCACCATTTCATTAACAGCGGATGCACTTGCCCCTGCCAAGAAGCCATTACCAGTAAGTTCACTCATAATACCGCCAACAAGCGCATGTAGAGCATCTTTTTTCAGGAACGCCATATTCCAAGCCATTTTTATTCAATAGAACAAAAACCATAAATCCTCCCCAGTCATAACTTGTATGATTTTTAAAAACATCATCCCTAGAAACATTATCCCTATAGATTTAATTAGACTTTTTTTTACATTATCAATTAATCCAAACGACCATAATCCTAAATATATCGAGCTAAAAATATTTTCCATTACTAAAGCCATAACTTTTATAGGAAAATATCGCTGCCACAATGGAATATTAATCACATCATTGTAACAAAACCCAAGAATCATTATAAACAGAAAATATATTATTACTCTTCTCATTTGTTTAAGATGCCACCTGCTGTTTTTATATAAAATAATAGACCTGTATAATTTAATGTATCTTATAATTTTTCTTGTTCAAAGTTGATTGTTACTTATATTTGTAGTATTGCCCAAGACATCTTCTCTCTTTGAAGTAACAGTATTATTTTCAAGAGATATTTCTTTGATAAGGCATTAATGTACCTATACTATTTTCTTCATGTTGTGCTGAAAATTATCTCGCCTTTTAAATCAGTATTTTTTCCAATGCCAAAGCCATCTTTGCCTGCGTAAATACCGCTTTGGTCTGTAACGCTTTCATATTTACTATCAACATTATCCTTGCTTACATTGCCACTAATTCCAGCAAAATCAGCTTTGATATTCCTCAAGATTATCCATTATTTTTTTAATTATACCATCAAATTGAGAATCAAAGTCTTCCCTCTTTATTTTAAATTCAAAACCACTTACAGTATTACCGAATGATTTAGTTTTCTTATCTCTTTCAGGTACTGTAATTGTATATAAATTCTTCTCTTTTTCATACGTTATTCCAATAACATAATGTGCATTAAAGAACTTATTCCAAGTTTTATATTTTGTAAGTTTAAAAAAATTGCATTTTTCTACATCTCTCTTATACTCTGATAAGCTTAAAGCAATTGCGTCTTCAACCGACTTTTTCAAATATGACATGTTTTTTACGTTTATCAATTCTTTCATAGCTTCGCCAAAGCCTATAGGGTTAATATGATATACTAATACAGAGATTTGAAAAGTATCACGCTCAATATATATATCTAATAATCCTAACATGATTTCACCTACTCTACAATAGCGATATTCGTATTATTTTCGGCAGCAAGGTCGGCTTTTCCTGCTTCACTGGCTACGTTGCCACCTTTTATATTAATATCGTTACCACTTGCAATACTGATAGCAAAACCATTTTCCCTATTGCTAAAATCACGGCGGTATACTACAATAAGTCTAAATTAAAACAGAAAGCAGGGTTCACTATGCAATTACCGGAAAAAAAATACATTGCCTCCTTTGATATTGACGCACAAAACACCTTCACCCCGGTCTGCCCCGACGAGCTGCCGGTTGCCGAAGGCGATACCATCGCTCCCGAGCTGAACGCCCAGGCTCAATTCGCCGGCCTGCGCCTCGCTTCCCGCGACGCGCACAGCCGTTGCGCGCTTTGGATCAGCGACGCTGAGCACGCTCCGCTCACTCCCATCAGCGGCTATCCTGATCTTGATATCCGTTGGCCGGCACACGCTATCATCGGCACCAAAGGCTTTGACTTTATCGACGGCCTCGATGAAGCTGCCTATGATTATCAGGTGTTCAAGGGCATTGAAGCAGACAAGCACCCCTACGGAGCCTGCTACCATGACCTGAAGGATACTCTTTCTACCGGCGCCATCGAATATCTGCGCTGCCACGGTATCACCACCGTCATCTGCGGCGGTCTGGCAACCGATTACTGCGTAAAAAATACCGTACTGCAGCTGAAGGCCGCAGGCTTCGATGTTATCCTGAACAAAGCTGCCTGCCGCGGCATTGCTCCCGAAACCATCGCAAGCGCTATGCAGGAAATGGCTGCTGCCGGAGTAAAATTCGTAGAATGCGCCAAGGAATTAGCTGAATAAGACATTTACTGAAAAATGCTGCAGGCTTTGCGCCCGCAGCATTTTTGTTGTACTGTAATACTATTCAATTTCACGCAGTACGTGTGAGCGTCCTGTCAGTGAACGTGCGCCCTTTTCCGTAACCACATAGGTATTTTCCGTACCTACCAGACCTAAGCCAGGCAAAGCAATTTTAGGCTCTACGGCAAAGGTCATACCGGGCTCCAGCGGCTGCTTAAAGCCCTTTGCTATAGCCGGCGCTTCATCCATCACCAGACCAATGCTGTGCCCCAGGAATTTACCGCCGTTCATAAATGCATCACCGTAAACATTATCAAACTTTTCCATGGTGCGCAAATACAGGTTTTCAATCGGCTCACCTGGCACCATCATGGACACTACCTCTTGCTCCAGCTCCAGGCAGCGCTGCTGCGCCGCCAAAAGTCTTGCGCATTGCTCGTCCTTTTGCAGACTGCCGAAATAATACACGACAGTCTTATCTGTATGGTAACCGTCAAAACCGCAGGGAACATCAAGATAAACCAATCTGCCGGATTGCAGCTTACGGAAAGCATTACCGATAGATTGCACCGCTATGCAGGTGCCGCCGGTACCGCCGGGGCCATCAAAGCCGGTGCGTACTAAACCGCTCTTGCCAAAGGAAGCCAGACCGACAACCTCCTCGCCCAAGGACTGGTTAAAGCGCGCTGTTCCGTGTGAGCCGCGCTGCACCATCTCGCTGTAAAGCTCGATAGCCAGCTGAGCCTCGCTGATACCTGCATGAATCAGCTTCGGTGCCACAACATCGAGCACTGTTTCGTGAATAGCGCCGGAGCGTTCCATCTGCTGCAGCTCGTAAGCACTCTTGCGCAGACGCAGTTCTTGCAGCACAGCATCAAAGGAGCCAACCTCTTCGAAGGCAAAATACTTATGCAGCATTCTTTCCCAATCCAAGGTAGCTTTTTTCGTTTCTACATACATAATGCGCGGTGCACTGCCATAATAAGCGGCAGCCTCACGAAAGCTGTGCATCGGACGGATATCGCCGAAATGCGATTCGTTTACTGCACGCTCATAGTTGCGGCGCACCCAGAAAATTGCATCCTGCGGACGAATCAGCAGCACGCCTTCCTGCATCGTACCCGTGAAATAATACATTGCAACCTTATGATTGACTGCAGCCATCTCCCAACCGGGATGCATTTCATCCATCAGGCGGCGAAACTTCTCCAGACGCGCCTCCAGCTCACTCGCAGGCACCGGGCGAATAGCATCAGTCAATACAGCAGTCTGCTCCAAAACAGCCATAGCAATACTCCTTTCATTATCAAGACAAAATATTTATCCGTTATTAACCAAGATATTGCAGAATTTCCTTAGCATGCGGTAAAATAATATCCGGCTTAATAGAACCGTTTTCCACATCTTCCATGGTTGCTTCACCTGTCAGCACCATCACAGAAAGAATATCATTGTTCAGGCCAAAGGCAATATCAGTTGCCAGGCGGTCACCCACCATAGCAATTTCCTCTTTTTTATAACCGGTTTTGTCCAAAACCACATCCACCATATACTTGTAAGGCTTGCCGAAAATCAGCTGTGGCTTTTTGCCGGTAGCAGTTTTAATCAGCTCCAGCATCGCACCGGTATCAGGAATGAATTCACCGCCTTCAATCGGGCAGCGCACATCAGGATGCGTAGCAACGTACGGTACACCCTTGTCAATCAGGCGGCAGGCTGTTGTTAGACGATCATATGTCAGTGTCTGGTCAAAGCCTACGACTACATAATCAGCACCCTCCTCCAACGTATTCGTCAGCGTAAAGCCTGCTTCCTCAATTGTTGCCAACAGCTGCGGCGTTCCCAGCACAAACAGCTTCGCGCCCGGCTTGTTCTTCTGCATCCAGTTGGTCAGTGCATCTGACGAAATCAGGATGTTCTCACGTGTAACAGGCACGCCCAGTCCGTTCATTTTCTGCACATAATGCTCGTGGCTACGGGAAGAATTATTTGTCAGCAGATAATATTCCTTGCCTGCTGCCTTCAATTTATCAAAAAAGCCCTCCATACCCGGAATCAGTTCGTTACCCAGGTTAATGGTTCCGTCCATATCAAAAAGAAAACACTTAATTTTCGCTAAGCGAGCGTAATCATAAGTCATGCTCTATCCTCCATACTTAAAATATAACAATATTATAAAGCATTTGCCTTATTTGTGCTACAATAGACGAGGAAGAAAATCTGAAGTTCAAAAGGAGATTAACCATGAAATATACAACTATTATTTTTGACCTTGACGGAACCTTACTCAACACATTAGATGATTTGGCCGCCGCCACAAACTACGCTTTGGCGGAGCATAAGCTGCCTCAGCGCACTACAGACGAAGTACGCCTGTTTGTCGGCAACGGCATTCACAAGCTGATTGAGCGTGCGGTACCGGCTGACACCCCTGCAGAGCTGCAGGAGGAGGTCTTTGCAAGCTTCAACAGATACTATAAGCAGCACTGTGCCGACAGCACCCGCCCCTACGAAGGCGTGCCGCAGCTTTTGCAGCAGCTGCGCGCTGCAGGCTGCCGCACCGCCATTGTTTCCAACAAAGCGGATTACGGCGTACAGGCACTGGCCAAGCAATACTTTGAGGGACAGCTCGACGCTGCCTGCGGCGAGCGCGCCGGCATTGCCAAAAAGCCTGCGCCGGATATGCTGCTGGCAATCATGCGGCAATTAAAAGCTGAGCCTGCAAGCACTATTTACATCGGTGATTCGGATACCGACCTCGACACCGCCCGCAATGCAGGAGTTGCCTGCATCGGCGCCTGCTGGGGCTTCAGAGGCCGCGCCTTTTTGGAAGCGCACGGTGCTAAGCTGTTGGCTGAAAACGTTGGCGATATTTGGAAGCTTATAAAGTAAAAGAGGCTGCCGTAAGGCAGCCCCTTTTTTATAACTATTTTACGCTAAGCAATCATCCATAAATTTAATCAGACCTGCTTCTACTTCATCGCGCAAGCAAAGCTCATTGTGAATTTCATGACGGAAGCCAGGATACGGCTTTACGGAAACCTTATGTCCTGTTTTGGCAAGCAGATTTGCTACATGATACAAGCCCTCGCCGTAATTGCCGCAGGGATCCTGGTCACCGGCAATCAGATAGCTGGGAATATTTTGCGGCACCTTGGCAGCCCACTCATCATTTTCAATATAATGATACAACTGCACGAAATCATAGCACAGCTCCAGCGTAGTATCGAAGGTATTGAACATATCACCTGCATGATCCTCAACAATTCGCGGATCTGTTGCAATCCAATCTGCCGGACTGTTGGGATTTTCCACTCTGTCCGTCATGCCGCAGAAAACACGCTCAAACCAGACGCCGCATGGCTGATACGGATCTGCCTCATAAGCAGCCTTGAATCGCTAATCCCAAACTGACCTTCTCATACAAAAAGACCACTACAACTATTCCGTTATAGTGGTTCAGAAAAGTCTATTTTAAATTTTTCACAAAGACTGACGGCTAGTAGCCTTTACCTGTTTTTCAGCACATAGAACGGATCAATATTCTGCCCATCCGCCAATACCTCATAATGTACATGCGGACCGGTGCTGTAGCCTGTACTGCCGACAAAGCCGATGATCTCGCCTTTGATTACCTTCTGCCCTGCAGCAACGGCAATGCCGCTCATATGTCCGTAGGCTGTTTCATAGCCATTGCCATGATTGATACGTACATAGCGCCCGTAGCCGCCGTTCCAGCCTGCCTGTTCAATCGTACCGGCAGCCGTAGCATAAACCGGTGCGCCGAAATCGACTGCTATATCAAGACCGGGATGCCAATCATAGCCGCCCTCAATCGGACCGGTGCGCACACCGTAATTACTGCTGATAGTACCGCCGTCGGTAGGCCATTTATCCGGGAAGGATGCCATCCCGCCACCGGAGCCTTCAACCTCACTCAAAAGCTCACTGACAGATTTCTTGGTACCGTCCAGCATCTTTTTGATATTGGCATTTTGCGCAGTCAGCACCGCCATGGTGCCGTTGATATCCATTTTAGCAGGCCCGCCCTTGCCTGTATAAGACGTATTGGCAGACGTTTCCTTTGCCGCTGTCGAATCAACCATACTGGTACCCTCGCCCAGCTTGCTGCTGTCTACATCACGGATAACGGCACGGCGCAGCTTTTTCTCCAGATTGGAAATTTCCGCCATGTCACGCAGCATTCTTTCGTTATCCTGCAACAGCTTCTGCAGCTTTGTCTGCTGCTCAGCCTTGTTTTGCTTATATGCAGCATAATCAGCTGCTTCGCTGCGATAATCCGCCAGCTGATGATATAAATAGCCGGCTCCGCCGACTGCTCCTACAAGCACCAGGGCAGTAACAGCAATGCCTGCCTTGAGCTTAGCATACGAAAACTTTACTACCTTGCCATTAGGCAAGCGCAGCTCACATTTCCTTTCCTCCATTATTTTAATTACCTCACTTGAAAAGACCAAAGCGTTGGCCTACTGCCAACAATCTGCGTCCCACAAAGGGCACGTTGTCCAAATCCTCTTTATTCAGACCACCACAGGCCAGCAGCGCCAATGCATAGACAGGAACAGCTGCCGCCATAGCAAACAGCACACACCACATACCCATGCTTTCCGTAAGCATCAGCACGCCATAAATTGCAGCGCCCATAACACCGGAAGCAAAGCAGGGACGGATAATGCTGCCCACAGAGAAGCTATAGCCTGTCAGCTTATAAATAAAGCCCATATTGATAATCGCTGCCACGGCAAAATCTGCCACCGTCGCCATCGACGCACCGCGGATGCCCAGCTCCGGCACAGCAGTAAGATACCAGCTCATAGCAATTTTTACAATGCAGGCGATAATCATATTGATTACAGGAATTGCTGTGCGGCCAAGGCCTTGCAGAATACCTGTACTAATCTGATGCATACCTAAAAACAGAATACCAATGCTCATCGTCTGAATCGCAGGTGCTGCACCGGGAGCGTTATATACGAGCGCCGCAACCTTTTCCGCCAGACAATATAAGCCCATAAAGCAGGGGAAGGTAATAATCATCGCTACGCGGAAGGCAATACGGATTTTATCACGGATAGCATCAAAGCTGCTCAGCGCACGAGATTCGGAAATCGACGGCACCAAGCTGATAGTCATTGCCGCCGTAAAAATTGTTGCCAGATTAACCAGCGGCACTGCCATGCCCGTCAGATAGCCAAACAGCTCAGTCGCATGATGAATATCAAAGCCGGCTGCTTCCAAGCGCTGCGGCACAATCAAAAGGTCCAGGTTGGCGCCTATCGGCAGCATCAGGCTGGTCAGAGAAACCGGCAGCGCAAGCTTCAGCAAGCGCTTGATGATATGCCCGGCGCTTTCTACCGGCGCACTGTCATCCTGCTCCGCCATCTCCTTTTGCAGGCGCTGCTTCAGTCGACGATAGAACCACATCAGCACCAAAAGTGCACAGAACGCGCCTACGCCTGCACCCATGCTGGCACCGCCTGCAGCGAACGCCAAACCGTACGGCATGAAGAGGTCGGCAAAAATGAGCATGGTAATAACACGCGTCAGCTGCTCAACAATCTCACTGACCGCCGTCGGCGTCATAATCTGCCAGCCCTGCAGATAACCACGGAAGCTGGCCAGAAAGGTTACGAAGAAAACCGCAGGCGCCAGAGCGATAATAGAATAATACGCACGGCTGTCACGGATGATATGGTTATTAACCAGCCAGTCCGCACCAAAAAACAGTGAGGACGAAAATAAAAGGCCCGTCAACAGCAGCACTCGCAGCGAAACATTAAAGACTCGCTTGGCACCGCGATAATCCTTGTTTGCCAGCTTTTCGGAGGTAATAATCGATATTGCCACCGGCACACCGGCACTTGATACGGTTATTGCCATCAGATAGATTGGAAAGCCCATCTGATACAGGCCGATACCTTCGCCACCCAATACACGTGACAAAATAATCCAGTTTAAAGAACCGATAACCTTGACCACAATACTGGAAGCTGTGAGAATTAAGGTTCCCTTTAAAAATTTACTATTAGAAGCTTTATTATCTGCGCTCATAAAATCCCCTTGTTTTATCTATAGTCATACATTATAATTATCCTCTTTTCCGCGCAAATTTACAAGTACTTTTAACACATTTGTCATAAACACATCACTGCTTTTTGCTTGCATAACTATCTTTATATGCTAAAATTAAGTTAAGAGCGAAATTATGTTGTAAAAGGAGCGATGCAAAATGAAATCCATACATGCTTTATTAGCTTTCGGTGCAGCAATCTGCCTTGCAAGCACCTGCAGCCTGAGCGCCGATGCTTCTCCGCTGAAGAATTATGACGCCGGCAAGGTTGCTATTGATGCAGGCATTACTCTGCCATCCAGTCTTAAAGGTGACAACTATAAATTCAGCAAATCCAACAGCACCTATCTTGGCGCAACTGTTGGTCTCGGCCAAAAAACTGCTTTAAACTACAAATGGAATAATTACAAAGCAGACGAAGCAAAAACCCGCGCCCAACAATTTAATATTATGTATAAGGTTCTGCCGGGTATTTCCGCTTACGCAGGTTATCTGAACGCTGATACCTCCGGTGACTTTGGCGGTAAAACCAAAAACTCCGGTCAAATCGGTCTGCAGGCTGCCTATGACATTCCCGCACTCTTCACTGTTTGGGGAAATGTGGGCTACGGCAACAGAAACAGCGGCTATGAAATCGGCATCAGCAAGCCTATTCTGAACAACCTGGAAGTTAACGCTTCTTACTACAACCAGACATTCGATGATGCCTTCGGCGAAGACCTCGACATGAAGGCTAAAGGTGTTAACCTGGGCTTAACTCTCAAATTTTAATTCGTCAGCTACGGCTAACTAAATTAAAATAAAAATTAACGGATAATTATTATTGACAACTGTGCCAGCCTGTGTTATTATATAAGTGTCAAGGGCACACAAGCTGTGCAAGTCAAAAATAAAATTAAGCAATGCAATATAAAAACATGGAGGGAACTAATATGAAAAAATTTGTATGTCAAGTATGTGGTTATGTATATGAAGGCGAAGCTGCTCCGGCAAAATGCCCGCAATGCGGCGCTCCCGCTTCCAAATTCCAGGAAATGGCTGCTGAAATGGGTTGGGCTGCCGAACACGTTGTAGGCATCGCTTCCGACGTTCCTGAAGATATCAAAGCTGACCTGCGTGCTAACTTCAACGGCGAATGCTCCGAGGTTGGTATGTACCTGGCAATGAGCCGTGTAGCTTTCCGCGAAGGCTATCCGGAAATCGGCCTGTACTGGGAAAAAGCTGCTTTTGAAGAAGCTGAACATGCCGCTAAATTCGCAGAACTGCTGGGCGAAGTTGTAACCGACTCCACCAAAAAGAACCTGGAAATGCGTGTAGAAGCTGAAAACGGTGCAACCGCAGGCAAAACCGACCTGGCAAAACGTGCTAAAGCACTGAACCTGGATGCTATCCATGACACCGTTCATGAAATGGCTCGTGACGAAGCTCGCCACGGTAAAGCTTTCGCAGGCCTGCTGAAAAGATATTTCGGCAAATAATTAACCAATAAAAATTAATAAGACTTAATAAGGCTCCCGCTGAGCAATCTTAACGGATTACAGCGGGAGTTTTTAGTTTTCAACGAACATTTTCAGCGTTTTTCGGAATCATTCCGCCAATCTTCTTATTTCAGGCACTTTCTTATGTTTTTCACACTTAAAAAGCCTTCAATATCTTTATAAATTGCTTCAGATATGATATTATATAAAGGTTAGGAAACATATTTAATGACACTCATTATTACGTTCCTATAGGTGGTTAATTATATGCTTATTAAAACTAATTTTCATTATCCTGCTATGCTGCGTGTAGCAGGCAAAAACTGCGTAATCATCGGCGGCGGTGCTGTTGCTGCCCGTAAACTTGCTACGCTTTTGGACGCCGGTGCCAATGTAACCGTCGTCGCCCCGCTCTTCTGCGACGAAGTCCAAAAACTCGCCTCTACGCAAGGCTGCACGCTCATCAAGGATTACTACAAACCGGAATATCTGCAGAATGCATTTGTGGTTATTGCCGCCACAGATAATAAGGCTGTAAACAGGCAGATTTCAGAGGCTGCACCCTGCCTCGTCAATAATATTACCGAACCTGAGCTGAGCAATTTCACTGTCCCCTCAGCTATCAGCGAAGGGGATATCACCATTGCGTTGGCAACAGGCGGTATGCCTGCTTTTACACGCCTGCTGAAAAAACAGCTGGAGCACATTCTGACACCTGAGCTGGCTGACTTTAACAGCTTTCTGCTGCTGCAACGGGAAGCTGTCAAGAACATCGAAAGTACGCCACAGGAGCGGACGCAATTCTGGCGCAGTGTTTTGAAACAGGATTTACTAAATTTAGTTATGGCAGGTAAGGCTGCTCAAGCAAAGGAGAAGGTATTAGATGCAGTTAACAGTTTTAGGACTCAATCACAGGACCGCCCCCGTTGAGATCCGTGAACGTTTTAATTTTTCCAATGACAGGGTGGCAAGTATTCTGCGCCGCCTGCGCAATTACGATAACATTCCCGAAGCCATGCTGCTTTCCACCTGCAACCGCACTGAGCTGTACATGGTTATCGAAAATCCGCATGAAGCAATTCCTTTTATCAAATCATTGCTCAAGCATTTAGCAGGTGAACATTACCAAAGCGATTATTTTTATAATCTGAGCGGAACAAATTGCGTCAAGCATCTGTTCCGTGTAGCATCCAGTCTTGATTCCCTGATTGTCGGTGAAGGCCAGATTCTCAGCCAGATTAAAAATGCTTATCAGATTGCCCGTGCTAATGGTATGACAGATACAATTCTCAATACCATTATGAATAAGGCAATTGCTGTCGGCAAGCGTGTGCGCACTGAAACAAAAATTGCCTACAGTAGCGTTTCCGTTTCCAGTGCCGCTGTTGACCTGGCCATCAAAATTTTAGGCGACCTGAGCAAGGCACAGATTCTGGTGGTAGGTGCCGGCCATATGAGTGAGCTCACTGCACAGCATCTGTTGGACAAGGGTGCGCAGACTATTTGCGTCAGCAACCGTCACTACGAAAGAGCGCAGGATCTAGCAGACAAATTCCACGGTACGGCTATTCCCTACCGTGCCATGTTCGAGCATGCCGCTGATGCCGATATCATTATCACCTCTACCGGTGCGCCGCATTACGTGCTTACCGTAGAAAATTTGGGACCGCTGCTGCCCAAGCGCAACGGCAGACCGCTGATTCTGATTGATATTGCCGTTCCGCGTGACGTCGACCCCAGACTGGCCGATGTTGCCGGCGTAACTATTTATAACATTGATGATCTGGAAGGCGTTGTTGATACCAATAAAAACTTCCGTGAAAAAGAAGCTCACGTTGCCGAGCAGATTATCAGCGAAGAGATTGGTGCCCTCAAGGAGCGTCTGCGTTATTACACCATGCGCCCTGTTATGGTACAGCTGCATGACAAAATGAATTTCCTGCGCCAGAAGGTTTTGAAGAAGGCCTTCATTAAAATGCCGGAGCTTACCGACCATGAAAAGCGCATTATTGACCTGATGACCCAACGTCTGGAGCATAAATTCCTGCGCGAGCCTATGAAGGCTATGAATGCTGTAGCAGGCACCGCAGAGGAAGAACGCTATAAAAAGATGATGTGTGATTTATTTTTATTAAACGAAACCGGAGAGGAGTTTGGTGATGAAAGCAAAATTGACGATTGGGACTAGACAAAGTCTTTTAGCGCTTTGGCAAAGCAATCATATTGCAGCCTTACTGCGCAAGCAATACCCTGAATGTGAGGTTGTACTGAAAAAAATTGTCACCAAAGGCGACCGTATTTTAGACGTACCCCTGGCGCAAATCGGCGGCAAGGGTTTATTTACCAAGGAAATTGAAGAGGATCTTTTAGACGGTACTATTGATTTGGCAGTACATAGTCTGAAGGATATGCCTACCGTTCTGCCGGAAGGCCTGTGCCTGACAGCAATTACCGAGCGTGCCAACGTCGGCGATGCTTTTGTCAGCAACAAATATGGCAGCTTCGAAGACCTGCCGCTCGGCGCTGTAGTCGGCACCAGCAGCCTGCGCCGCAAGGCACAACTGTTAGCTAAGCGTCCGGATCTGGAAATCCGCGACCTGCGCGGCAACGTTGATACCCGTCTGCGTAAGCTGGACGAGGGACTGTACGATGCTATTATTCTGGCAGCTGCAGGCTTAGAGCGTCTGGGTCACGGTGACCGCATCTCCAGCCTGATTCCTGCTGATGTCTGCCTGCCGGCTGTAGGCCAGGGAGCATTGGCAATCGAAGCACGTACCGAGGATAAAGAAGTACGCGATATGTTGAGCTTCCTAAACGACCTGACCACCAAACAGGCTACCGATGCCGAGCGTGCCTTCTTGGGCTTACTGGAAGGCGGCTGTCAGGTTCCTATCGGTGTACATGCCGACGTTGAAGGTGAAAACATTCGCATTGAAGCAATCATTGCTGCCTTAGACGGCAGCAATATTCTGCGTGATACAATAAACGGCAAGGCTGATGACGCTGTCAGCCTCGGACAACAGCTTGGCAAAAAAATGCTGGCTGCCGGCGGTCAGGAAATTCTGGCCTCTATTCTTTAAGGAGAGTGACATCATGACAAAACAAGGTAAAGTATATTTAATCGGTGCAGGCCCCGGCGACCCGGGACTTTTGGGACTCAAGGCTAAGGAATGTCTGCAAACTGCAGACGCTGTTGTTTATGACCGTCTGGCAGATCCGCGTATTCTGGCCTTCGCCCGCAAGGATGCAGAAATGGTTTACGTTGGTAAGGCCAGCGCTAACCACACCATGCGCCAGCCAGATATCAACAAGCTGCTGGTAAAGCTGGCTGCCGAAGGTAAAGTTGTTGCACGTTTAAAGGGCGGCGATCCTTTTGTATTCGGTCGCGGCGGCGAAGAAGCTATCGAGCTGCGTGAAGCAGGACTGCCGTTTGAATTCGTTCCCGGCGTAACCAGTGCTATTGCCGTTGCCGAATATGCAGGCATCCCTGTTACCCATCGCCATGTAGCAACCTCCTTTGCTGTTATCACCGGTCACGAGGATCCCACTAAAGGCGAATCCACTATCCATTGGAAAGGCTTGGCAACCTCTGTTGATACCCTCGTTTTCCTCATGGGTGTAGAAAACATCGAAAAAATCAGCCGTGAGCTCATCGCTAACGGCCGCAGCGCCGACTGCCCGGCAGCCGTTATCCGTTGGGGCACTCATCCAGAACAGCGCACTCTGATTACCACCCTCGGCAAAGCTGCCGCTGACGTTAAGGCAACCGGCATGAAACCGCCTGCTATTTTCCTCGTAGGCGAGGTTGTACGCCTGCGTGAACAGCTGCAATGGTTCGATAACAAGCCCCTCTTCGGCAAAACCGTTATCGTTACCCGCGCACGTGCACAGGCCAGCGCTCTCACCAAAAAGCTGGAAGCACAGGGTGCCAAGGTTATCGAAGCTCCGGCAATCAAAATCGTTCCGGCAGCAGATTACGCTCCGCTGGACAACGCTATTGCCAATATCAATGACTACAAATGGCTTGTCTTCACCAGCGCTAACGGCGTAGATTACTTCTTCGAGCGTCTGGGTGCAGCTAAGAAGGACGCACGCGCCCTGGCTAACGTTAAGCTTGCCGCTATCGGCAGCGCCACCGCCAAGGCTCTGGCAGAGCACGGCCTCACCGCCGACCTCATTCCTTCTGCTTACAAAGCAGAGGAACTGGCTGAAGCACTGGCAGGAGAAATTACCGCCGGTGACAAAATCCTGCTGGCACGCGCTAAGGTTGCACGCGAAGTATTGCCAGAATCCCTGCGTAAAATCGGCGCCATCGTTGACGTCGTAACTGCTTACGAAACCGTTGCCGACTGCGAAAACAAGGATGAGCTTATCGAAGCCCTTGAAAGCGGCGAAGCAAGCATCGTAACCTTCACCAGCAGCAGCACCGTAACCAACCTGCTCAAGGTTCTCGGTGACAAGAAGGAACTGCTGAACAAGGCTGCTCTGGCCGCTATCGGCCCCGTAACCGCAGATACCCTGAAAAAGCATGGCTATACTCCGGCTATCAATGCCGCTGAATATACAATCGACGGCCTCATGACCGCTATCACAAATTTTTATAATAAATAAGGAAGTGTATCAAGATGAGTATTACCGGTTTTCCTGTATACCGTCCGCGCCGCACACGCGCTACTGAAAATCTGCGTGCAATGATCCGTGAAACCGAGGTTTCCGTAAAAGACTTAATCTATCCGCTTTTCGTCGTTCCCGGCGAAAACGTTAAACATGAAATCGAATCTCTGCCCGGCAACTACCACTGGTCCATCGACCGCGTTATGGAATGTGTTGACGAAGTTGTAAAGCTGGGTATTCCCGCTGTTCTGCTTTTCGGCGTACCGTCCTACAAGGATGCTGTCGGCAGCAGTGGCTGGGGCATGAACGAGCCTGTACAGCAGGCCTGCAAGCTGATTAAAGCAAAATATCCCGAGCTGGTTATCATTACCGACGTTTGCCTGTGCGAATACACCGAGCATGGTCATTGCGGCGTACTGCAAAACGGCTGCACCGTCAACAACGATGAAACTCTGCCGCTGCTGGCTAAGGTTGCTGTTTCCCACGCTCAGGCCGGTGCTGACATGATTGCTCCTTCCAACATGATGGACGGTTATGTTAAGGCTATCCGCGAAGCACTGGATGCAGCAGGCTTCAACCATATTCCTATTATGGCTTATTCCGCAAAATTTGCTTCCGCATACTACGGTCCCTTCCGTGCCGCAGCAGACTCTGCTCCGTCCGCAGGCGACCGCAAAGGTTACCAGATGGACCCGGCAAACAGCGACGAAGCTCTGCGTGAGGTTGCTCTGGATATTGAAGAAGGCGCTGACATCGTTATGGTTAAGCCGGCGCTGGCCTTCCTCGACGTTGTACAACGTGTACACGAAACCTTCAACCGTCCTCTGTGCGTTTATAATGTCAGCGGCGAATACGCTATGGTTAAGGCTGCAGCTGAAAAAGGCTGGATTGACGAAAAACGTATCGTTATGGAAACCATGCTGGGCTTCAAACGTGCCGGTGCCAAAATGATTATTACCTACCATGCGCTTGATGTAGCAAAATGGCTGCAAGGCAAATAAGGAGATATTACAATGGAACATACAAAATCTCAGGCTGCTTTTGAGGAAGCACGCCAATATATCCCTGGCGGCGTAAACAGCCCTGTACGCTCCTTCCGCAGTGTCGGCGGTGTACCGCCGTTCATCTCCGGCGGCAAGGGCAGCAAAATCTATGACATCGACGGCAACGAATACATCGACTACGTTATGTCCTACGGTCCGCTGCTCATGGGCCATGTACCCGACTGTGTAACCGACGCTATCAAGGCTGCTGCTGAAAAGGGCACCTCCTACGGCGCTCCGACCGTTGCTGAAACTGAGCTGGCAAAATTAGTCTGCCGACTCGTTCCGTCCATGGATATGGTCCGCATGGTCAACAGCGGTACCGAAGCAACCATGAGCGCTCTGCGCTTAGCACGTGCCTACAC
>ERZ791619.88-NODE-88-length-77276-cov-5.58063_pt1 | contig 77276 bp, 86 predicted proteins | sample MGYA00510271_ERZ791619 | MGnify/ENA primary metagenome ERZ791619 (study PRJEB30046, sample SAMN00715209) | human gut metagenome | study: EMG produced TPA metagenomics assembly of the A metagenome-wide association study of gut microbiota in type 2...
GGCGGCCGTACCGTTGGCGCTGGCGTTGTTTCCGAAGTAGAAGAGAAATAATTTTAGTTAGATCCCTGGAAGAATATGAGGGGGGTTAACCTCCCCTCTATTCTTATGTTTGTTGGTATGGCCCTGCGATGATGTGAAAGGTTGCTTGCCTGTTAGACAGGGAGATTTTCACGGAGTATGTCCGTTCATAGAAACTGGGCGAATTTAGGAGGATATTTTTTAATGGCTAAGTCTCAAAAGATTAGAATACGCCTGAAAGCGTATGATCATAAAGCGCTTGACCAAAGTGCTTCTAAGATTGTAGAAACTGCAAAACGTACCGGTGCACAAGTTTCCGGTCCGATTCCCCTTCCTACAGAAAAAAACATTTACACTATTCTGCGTTCTCCGCATGTTAACAAAGATTCCCGTGAGCAATTCGAAATGCGTACTCACAAACGTCTTGTAGACATTCTGGAACCCACCGGTAAGACTGTTGACGCTCTGATGCGTCTTGACCTGCCCGCTGGCGTAGATATTGAAATTAAACTGTAAGGAGGAGGTGCAATAATGGCTAAAGGTATCTTAGGCAAAAAACTGGGCATGACCCAAATTTTTGAAGCTGATGGCAGACTGATTCCTGTTACTGTTGTAGAAGCAGGCCCCTGCGTTGTACTTCAAAACAAAACCGAAGAAACAGACGGTTATAATGCTGTTCAACTTGGTTTTGGTGAAATTAAAGAAAAACATACCACCAAACCGATGAAAGGCCATTTTGACAAAGCTGGTGTAGCACCGGTTAAATTTGTCAGAGAGCTGCGTCTGGCTGCTCCTTCCGAATATGCAGTAGGCGATAAAATCGCTGCTGATATTTTTGCTGCAGGCGAACTGATTGACGCAAGCGGCGTTTCCCGCGGCAAAGGTTTTGCAGGCACTATTAAGCGCCACAATTTCTCTCGCGGACCTATGAAACATGGTTCTAAGTCTCATCGTGAGCCTGGTTCTATGGGCCCCATGCATTCCGGTCCTGGCGGCCGTGTAATCAAAGGCAAAAAACTGCCTGGCCGTATGGGTAATGCAAATGTAACTGTTCAACGTCTGACCGTTGTTAAGGTTGACGCAGAACGTAATCTTATTCTGGTTAAGGGTGCTATTCCGGGTGCTACTGGTTCTTACGTAGTATTGAAGGAAACCGTAAAACCTAACAAATAATAAGATAAGCGAAAGAAAGGAGGATGCTTCTAATGCCGAAGTTATCAGTATATGATCTTTCCGGTGCACAAACCGGTGAAATAGAATTAAATGATTCCGTATTTGGCGCTGAGTTCAATGAAGCTGTAGTACATCAAGCAGTTGTAATGCAGCTGGCAAACCAACGTCAAGGAACTTCCGCTACTAAAACCCGCGCTATGGTACGCGGTGGCGGTCGTAAACCCTGGAAACAAAAAGGTACTGGCCGCGCTCGTTGCGGTTCCAACCGTTCTCCCGTATGGGTTGGCGGTGGTACCACTTTTGGTCCCCAACCCCGCAGCTATGCAAAGAAAATGCCTCGTAAAGCACGTCGCTTAGCTCTGTGCTGCGCACTGTCTGCTAAAGTAGCAGCTGGTGAACTGGTAGTTGTTGAAGGCCTGGCTTTTGACGCTCCGAAAACTAAACAAGTAGCTTCTCTGCTGAAAGCTTTTGAAGCTGTTGACACTAAAGCTCTGTTGATTACCGATGGTTCCAACGAAAACGTTGCTCTTTCCGCACGTAACATGCCGAAAGTAACCACCATCACCAACATGGGCCTGAACTGCTTTGATATCCTGAACAGCAAAAAGGTATTCCTTGCTAAAGATGCTGTAGAAAAAATTGAGGAGGTGCTCGCATAATGGCTGCTAATCCTCGCGATATACTGATTCGTCCCATCATCACTGAAAAGACTTCTCAGATGATGCAGGAGAACAAATACACTTTCCAGGTTCCTCTGGATGCTAACAAAGTAGAAATCCGCCAAGCTGTTGAGGCGATTTTCAACGTAAAAGTATTGAATGTAAATACCATCCGCGTACTGGGCAAAACCAAACGCATGGGTAAATATGTTGGCAAACGTTCCGATTATAAGAAAGCTATCGTGAAGCTTGCTGAAGGCAATACGATTCCCCTTTTCGAAGGAATGTAATTAACGTATAGGAGGTAAATTAAATGGCTATTAAAAGCTTTAATCCGTATTCTCCTTCCAGACGCTTTATTACTGTGTCTGCCTTCGAAGAGATTACGACTGACAAGCCTTACCGCCCGCTTGTTGAAAAACTTGGTAAACATGCAGGCCGTAATAATACCGGTAAAATGACTGTTCGTCATCAAGGCGGCGGTCATAAAAAACAATATCGTATCATTGATTTCAAGCGTACCAAAGACGGCATTCCGGCTAAGGTTGCTACCATTGAATACGATCCTAACCGTAACGCTCGTATCGCTCTGATCAACTATGTTGACGGCGAAAAACGTTACATCATCGCTCCGCTTGATTTGAAAGTTGGCGATATCGTAGTAAGCGGTCCTGACGCAGATATCAAAACCGGTAACTGCCTGCCGCTGAAAAACATTCCGCTTGGTACTACCGTACACAACGTGGAAATGAAAATTGGTAAAGGCGGCCAAATGGCTCGTAGTGCTGGTACCAGCGCTCAGCTGATGGCTAAAGAGGGCGACTACGCTCTGCTCCGTCTTCCTTCTGGCGAAATCCGTAAAGTACATATCAACTGCCGTGCAACCATCGGTCAAGTTGGTAACATTGATGCTGAAAACATCTGCATCGGTAAAGCTGGCCGCAGCCGTTGGCTGGGTATCCGTCCTGCTAACCGCGGCGTTGTTATGAATCCTAACGACCATCCGCATGGTGGTGGTGAAGGTCACTCCCCCGTTGGTCGTAAACGTCCTGTTACTCCTTGGGGTAAATGTGCATTCGGTACTCGTACTCGCAGAGAGAAGAAAGCTTCTACTAAGTTAATTCTGAAACGTAGAACTAAATAATAAAACAGGATAAGGAAAGGAGGCTAACCTAGTGTCCAGATCAGTTAAAAAAGGACCTTTTGTCCATGCAAGTCTTTTGAAAAAGATTGACGTGCTTAATGCCGCTAATGATAAAAAAGTTGTTAAGACCTGGTCTCGCAGCTCTACTATTATTCCGTCTTTCGTTGGTCACACCATTGCGGTTCATGACGGACGCAAACATGTTCCGGTATTCATTACCGAGGATATGGTAGGCCACAAATTAGGAGAATTCGCTCCTACTCGTACTTACAAAGGTCACGCAGATAAGAGCACCGGCTTAAAATAAGGGGAAAGGGGGACCAAACAATGGAAGCAAAGGCAATTGCAAAATATATCCGTATTGCGCCGCGCAAACTGCGCATCGTAATCAATCTCATCCGCGGCAAATCCGTTGGTGAAGCATTCGCGATCCTCAAATATACCCCGAAGGTTGGTTCTGAGGTAATCGAGAAAGTTCTGCGCAGTGCAGTAGCAAACGCAGAGCACAATTTTGACATGAACGTGGATAACCTGATCGTATCCTACTGTGCAGTAGATCAAGGTCCGACCATGAAACGTATTCATCCTCGTTCCCGTGGACAGGCTTTCAAAATTCTGAAACGTTCTAGCCACGTAACTGTAGCAGTTAAAGAAAAATAATATCCCGTCAGAAGGAGGGAAAAGATAGTGGGTCAAAAAGTTAATCCGCATGGTCTCCGTGTTGGCGTTATCAAAGGCTGGGATTCCAAATGGTACGCTGGCAAAGACTATGAGAAATTCTTGTTAGAAGACATTAAAATCCGTGAGTTCATCAAAGAAAAACTGTTCCTGTCCGGTATCTCTAAAGTAGAAATCGAACGCGCATCTAATAAAGCCCGCATTTCCATCCATACTGCAAAACCTGGTATGGTAATCGGTCGTCAAGGCAGCAACATCGAACTGCTGAAATCCGACCTGAAGAAAATGACTGAGAGCGCTATCGAAATCAACATCGTAGAAGTTAAAACCCCGGATATGGACGCAACCTTGGTTGCAGAGAACATTGCAGCACAGCTGGAACGCCGTATCGCTTTCCGTCGTGCTATGAAACAATGCGTTGGCCGTACCATGCGTATGGGTGCTAAAGGTATCAAAATTACCTGCGGCGGTCGTCTTGGCGGTGCTGAAATTGCACGCAGCGAATCCTATCGTGAAGGCAGCATTCCTCTGCACACCCTGCGTGCTGACATCGATTATGGCACTGCAGAAGCACATACCACTTATGGTCGTATCGGCATTAAGGTATGGATCTACAAAGGTGAAGTTCTTCCTGAAAGCAAAGAAGCAGCTAAAGTTGCTCCGGCAAAGGAGGCATAAGCAGACATGTTATTACCGAAGAGAGTTAAACATCGTAAACAACATAGAGGTCGTATGACTGGCCGTGCTATGCGCGGTAATAGAATCGCTCATGGCGATTTCGGTCTGGTAGCATTGGAGCCCGCTTGGATTACCAACCGCCAGATTGAGGCAGCCCGTATCGCAATGACACGTTATATCAAACGTGGCGGTCAAGTTTGGATTCAAATTTTCCCGGATAAACCGATTACTGCAAAACCTGCTGAAACTCGTATGGGTTCTGGTAAAGGTTCTCCGGAGTACTGGGTAGCAGTAGTTAAACCTGGTCGCGTTCTGTTCGAAATGAACGGTGTTAGCGAAGAAGTTGCTAAAGAAGCAATGCGTCTTGCTAGCCACAAATTGCCTATCAAATGCAAATTTGTAACTCGCGCTCAACAGGAAGCTGAAGCTGCCGCACAAGAAAAGGGTGGTGAAGCTTAATGAAAACAACAGAAATTCGTGAATTGTCTGCTGCTGAGTTAGACACCAAGTTGGCAGATTTGAAAGAGGAACTCTTCAATCTGCGTTTTCAAATGGCAACCGGTCAATGTGAAAATCCGATGAAAATTCGTGACGTTAAGAAATCCATTGCCCGTATCAAAACAATCCAGCGTGAACGTGAGCTCAAGGCTTAACTGTTTTGAAGTATAACAAGGAGGAAACAGTCGTGACCGAAGAAAGAAACGCACGTGTTACCCGTATTGGTAAAGTTGTCAGCGATAAAATGCAGAAAACTGTCGTAGTTGCAGTAGAACGTTTCGTTCAGCATCCGCTGTACAAAAAAGGCGTACAACATACTATTAAATTTAAAGCTCATGATGAAAATAACGAAGCACATGTTGGCGACGTAGTTGAAATTATGCAAACTCGTCCGCTGTCTAAAGATAAATGCTGGCGCGTTATTGAAATCTTAGAGCGTGCTAAATAATTTTGCCGAAGAGTTAGTCCGGCAAGGGAGGGAAATCCATGATACAACAACAAACTATCCTTAATGTTGGTGACAACACTGGCGCTAAGAAGGTTATGTGTATCCGTGTATTAGGCGGTTCTTACCGTAAATATGCTAATATCGGTGACGTTATCGTATGTGCTGTTAAAGATGCATCACCCGGTGGCGTTGTAAAAAAAGGCGACGTAGTTAAAGCAGTTGTTGTTCGTTCCGTTAAAGGTGTTCGCCGTGCAGACGGTTCCTACATCCGTTTTGATGAGAACGCAGCAGTTGTAATCAAAGACGACAAGAGCCCGCGCGGCACTCGTATTTTTGGGCCTGTTGCCCGCGAACTTCGCGAAAAAGACTTCATGAAAATCATTTCTCTGGCACCGGAAGTGCTGTAAGAAATTAGATAACGCACTGTAAGGAGGTGTTCTTGACATGGCAAATGCTGTAAAGCTGCATGTTAAAAAAGGCGATACCGTTCTTGTACTGTCCGGTAAGGATAAAGGCAAGCAAGGTAAGATCGTTGAAGCTCTGCCTAAGAAAGCCAAAGTGGTTGTTGAAGGCGTGAATAAAGTAAAACGTCATACCAAACCGTCTCAGGCAAATCCTCAAGGCGGCATCATTACTAAAGAAGCTCCGCTCGCTTCTTCCAAAGTAATGCTGGTATGCCCGGTTTGCAAACAAGCTACCCGTATTAAAAAGACCGAAGTTGCCGGTGCTTTCGTAAGAACCTGCAAAAAATGCGGTGAAGTAATCGATAAATAATTTTCCGGGAAAGGAGGAAATAACTGAATGGCAAAGACCAGATTGCAAGAAAAATATTTGTCTGAAGTAGCTAAGGCTATGCATGACAAATTCCAATATAAAAACGTAATGGAAATCCCTAAAATTGAGAAAGTTGTAATCAACATGGGTGTTGGCGAGGCTGTAGGCAACAGCAAAGCTCTGGAAAGCGCAGTTGCTGATATGACTCAGATCGCAGGTCAAAAACCTGTTATCACCAAAGCTAAGAAATCCATCGCAGCTTTCAAAGTACGTCAAGGCATGCCTCTGGGTGCTAAAGTAACCCTGCGTGGCGACCGTATGTACTATTTCCTTGATAAACTGATGAATCTCGCTCTTCCGCGCGTACGTGACTTCCGTGGCGTAAATGCTTCCGCATTTGACGGCCGTGGTAACTACGCACTGGGTCTGAAAGAACAATTGATTTTCCCGGAAATCGAATATGATAAGATCGATAAAGTTCGTGGCATGGATATCATCATTGTGACTACCGCTAAGACAGACGAGGAAGCTAGAGAGCTGCTCAAACTCCTCGGAATGCCGTTCGGCGCATAAGTGAGGAGGGAACACATTGGCTAAAAAAGCCCTGATCGAAAAATGGAAAGGCGAACCGAAATTTGAAGTTCGTCATTATAACCGCTGCAAAGTTTGCGGCAGACCTCATGGCTATATGCGTAAATTTGGCCTCTGCCGTATCTGCTTCCGTGAATATGCTTATAAAGGAGCTATTCCGGGCGTAACCAAAGCAAGCTGGTAAGACAGACAACAAGGAAGGAGGGTATTTAAGTATGGTAATGACTGACCCGATTGCTGATATGCTTACCCGTATTCGTAACGCAAATTCAGTTCATCATGATAAAGTTGAGATCCCCGGCAGCAAGATTAAGCTGGCTATTGCTGAAATCCTGAAAGCCGAAGGTTTCATTAAAGATTTCGAAGTTATTGCTGACAGCAAACAAAATGTTATCCGCGTCAGCCTGAAATACGGTGCTAATAAAGAGAAGGTTATCTCCGGTATTAAACGTATTTCCAAACCTGGTCTGAGAGTTTATTCTCAAAAAGACCAACTGCCTAGAGTCCTCGGAGGTCTGGGTATTGCATTAATTTCTACTTCCCAAGGCTTGATGACCGACAAAGCTGCTCGTAAAGCAGGCTTGGGCGGCGAAGTTCTTGCATACGTATGGTAATACTAAAAAGATAGGAGGTGCTCGTACGTGTCTAGAATTGGTAAGATGCCAATTACTGTTCCCGCTGGTGTAACAGTTACTATTGAAGATAATCACGTGACCGTTAAAGGTCCTAAAGGCGAATTAGCTCGCCAAATCAATAAAAACATGAAGCTGACCATGGACAATGGTGTAATCACCGTTGAACGTCCGGACGATGAAAAAGAAAACCGTTCTCTGCATGGTCTGTCCCGCACCCTGATCAACAACATGATCATCGGTGTAACCCAAGGCTTCAGCAAAACTCTGGAAATTAATGGTGTTGGTTACCGTGCTGCTAAGCAAGGCCAAAACATTAACTTCACTCTGGGTTTCTCTCACCCGGTTGTAAAAGAGCCGCCTGCAGGTATTACTTTTGAAGTTCCCGCTCCGAACAAAATCGTTGTTAGCGGTGCTGATAAAGAAGTTGTAGGTGCAGTTGCTGCAGATATCCGTACTTTGCGTCCGCCTGAACCTTACAAAGGTAAAGGTATCCGTTACGAAGGCGAACATGTTCGTCGTAAGATTGGTAAAGCCGGCGCTAAAGGCAAGAAATAATTTCTAAAAGAAGGGAGTGAAACTCTTGCTTAACAGAGTTGATAAAAACGAGAAACGTCAAAAACGTCATCTCCGTTCTCGTAGATATATTATCGGTACTGCTGAAAAACCTCGTCTGAACGTATACCGTTCCCTGTCCAACATTTATGCACAGGTTATTAACGATGAGACCGGCGAAACTATCGCTGCTGCCAGCACCGTTGAAAAAGATCTGAAAGAAAACTACGGCGGCAACATTGAGGCTGCTAAAGCTGTAGGCAAAGCAATCGCTGAAAAAGCGCTGGCTAAGGGTGTAAAAGAAGTTGTATTCGATCGTGGTGGCTATCTGTACCACGGCCGTGTAGCTGCCCTGGCTGAAGCTGCTCGCGAAGCTGGCCTGGTATTCTAAGAGAAGGAGGAAATAAAGTGGCGAACTTCGAAAATAAAGAAAACGAATTACAAGAAAAAGTCGTTTTCATCAACCGTGTTGCTAAGGTTGTTAAAGGCGGACGTCGTTTCTCCTTCGCTGCACTTGTTGTTGTAGGTGATGAAAATGGTCATGTAGGCATGGGCCTGGGTAAAGCTGCAGAGGTTCCTGAAGCTATTCGTAAAGGCGTTGAAGACGCTAAGAAAAACCTGGTTACTGTACCGCTGGTTGGTACTACCATTCCTCATGAAAACATCGGTGTATTCGGCGCAGGCCGCGTATTCCTGAAACCGGCTGCAGAAGGTACCGGCGTTATCGCTGGCGGCCCTGTACGTGCCGTACTGGAACTGGCTGGCGTTCGTGATATTCTTACTAAATCTCAAGGCTCTTCCAACCCGAACAACATGGTTCGTGCAACCATTGAAGGTCTGAAATCCTTGAAGAGTGCTGAAGCTGTTGCAGCTCTGCGTGGTAAAACCGTAGAAGAATTGTTGGGCTAAGGAGGACTTTGTCATGGCACAAATTAAAATCACCCTGACCCGCAGCCTGATCGGTTACCCCAAAGATCAGCGTGCAACCGTTAAAGCTCTGGGCTTAGGTAAAATCAATACTAGCGTTGTTAAAGAAGATACTCCGACTATTCGCGGCATGGTTCACAAGGTTGAACATCTCGTGAAGGTTGAAGAAGCGTAAGACAAGGAGGTGTACTGAAGATGAATTTACATGAATTGTCTCCCGCTCCGGGATCTAAACGTGTAGCAGTTCGCGTAGGTCGTGGCCTGGGCAGTGGCTTGGGCAAGACTTCCGGCAAAGGCCAGAAAGGTCAGAAATCCCGTTCCGGCGGTGTTAAGCGCCCTGGATTTGAAGGTGGTCAAAGACCTCTGTACCTGCGTCTTCCTAAACGCGGTTTCTACAATAAATTTGGTAAAGATTATGTTGAAATCAACGTTTCCGTACTCAATCGCTTTGAGGACGGCACCGTTGTTGAACCCGTAATGCTTATTGAAGAAGGTGTTGTTAAGAACATTCGCGACGGCATCCGTATTCTTGGCAATGGCGAATTAACCAAAAAGCTTACTGTACAAGCTATGGGCTTCAGCAAATCCGCTGAAGAGAAAATCGTTGCAGCTGGCGGTAAGATTGAGGTGATCTAAAGTGTTAGCAGCCCTTGCAAACATATTTAGAATAACAGAACTCAGGCAAAAAGTTTTATTTACTCTCGCCATGTTCATCGTATTCAGGGCTGGAACACATATACCTGTTCCTGGCGTAAACGCTTCTGTCATTGAACAGCTTTTCCGCAGCGGTAATCTCTTCGGACTGCTTGATATGTTCAGTGGCGGCGCCTTGAGCAAATTCTCCATTTTTGCTATGAGTATTACCCCATATATCAATGCTTCAATTATTTTACAGTTATTGAAGGTAGTTGTACCGACCTTGGAACAATGGTCCAAGGAAGGTGAGGAAGGCTTCAAGAAAACGACAAAGCTTACACGTATGCTGACGGTGGCTTTGGCGTTTATCCAAGCCTGCGGTATGGCCTACGGCCTGAAGATGGCGATTAATAACCCCGGGATTTTCTCAATCCTGCTTATTGCTCTCACACTTACTGCAGGAACCGTTTTCCTTATGTGGATAGGCGAGCAGATTACAGCTCGCGGTGTCGGCAATGGTATTTCCCTGATAATCTTTGCCGGTATCGTATCCAGACTGCCGGATGGACTTAAAGTAATTTTCCAATATCTGCAGGCTGGCACGGTAAGCTTATTGAATGTTATTTTGTTCGCGGCTATAGCCCTGGCGATGGTAGTTTTCGTAATTATCATTTCTGAGGGTATTCGCAAAATCCCCGTTCAGTATGCTAAGCGTGTAGTAGGAAAAAAGGCTTATGGCGGTCATACAAGCTATATCCCTCTGAAGGTCAACCAGGCAGGCGTTATTCCGATCATCTTCGCTTCTTCGGTGTTGATGTTCCCTGTAACAATTGCTCAGTTCGTTGATGTTCCCTGGGTTAAAGCAATGGGTAAGCTCTTTCAGTGGGGCAGCCCGCTGCAGACCACATTATATGTTCTGATGATTTTGTTCTTCACTTACTTCTATACAGCAGTAAGCCTGAACATCGGAGATCTTTCCGATAATATCAAAAAGAACGGTGGCTTTATTCCTGGTTTAAGACCCGGTAATCCTACTACAGAATATCTTGACAAGGTAATGTCCAGAATAACTTTGGCCGGTGCGATTTTCCTCTCATTAATTGCGCTGATGCCTCATGTTATCGGATGGGTAACTCGCATTGAAGGTGTGTACTTCGGCGGTACCGCTTTGTTGATCGTTGTTGGTGTTGCATTACAAACTATGAAGCAGATAGAGTCCATGGTTCTGATGCGTCATTATCATGGCTTTATGAAATAGGAGGAGTTCAGAATGTACATTCTTTTAATGGGACCTCCGGGTGCTGGTAAAGGCACTCAAGCAGAAAAACTCATTGATGAATTTAAAATCCCTCATATCTCCACAGGAGACATGTTCCGTGCAGCAGTAAGCGCAGGCACCGAACTTGGTAAAGAGGCAAAAAAATACATGGACGCTGGCGGACTTGTCCCCGACGTCGTAACCATCGGCATTGTTCGTGAAGGCTTGTCCAAACCCGAATGTGCAAATGGTTTCATCTTAGATGGCTTCCCGAGAACTGAGGAGCAAGCAGTTGCTCTCGACGGAATCCTCAAAGACCTGGGCATTAAATTGACCGGTGTTGTTAATATCTCTGTTCCTGACTCCGAGCTGGTTGCGCGTGTAGTTGGCCGCCGTATCTGCAAAGCTTGCGGTGCTACCTATCATGTAAGCTTTAACCCCAGCAAGGTAGAAAATGTTTGCGACAAATGTGGCGGCAACCTTTATCAACGTAACGACGATAAAGAAGAAACCGTTGTAAATCGTCTGCATGCATATCATGAACAAACAGAACCGTTAATTGAGTACTACAAAAAACAAGGCCTGTACAAAGAAATCGATGGCTTGCAGCCTATCGATAAAGTATATGCCGACGTTAAAGTTAGTCTCGGATGTAGCAAATAAGGAGGTACAACAGTGTCCAAACAGGATGTTATTGAGGTTGAAGGTACAATCTTAGAAGCACTTCCCAATGCTATGTTCCAAGTTCAACTGGTTAACGGCCATACAATTTTAGCACATATATCCGGTAAGATTCGTATGAACTTCATCAAGATTTTGCCTGGTGATAAGGTTACCGTGGAGCTTACTCCGTACGACCTCAATCGTGGAAGAATTACTTATCGGTATAAATAATCCAACAGGCAAAGAGGAGGTTTAAATTATGAAAGTAAGACCGTCTGTTAAGCCAATATGTGAAAAATGCAAAGTCATTAAACGTAAAGGCCATGTAATGGTAATTTGCGAAAACCCGAAACATAAACAAAAACAAGGATAAGAAGGAGGTGCACATTAATGGCACGTATTTCTGGTGTCGATTTACCGAGAGATAAACGTATTGAGTATGCTCTGCCGTACATCTACGGCATCGGCCTGACTCTCTCTCGTGAAATTTTAGCTAAAACCGGTATTAACCCGGACACTCGCGTTCGCGACCTGACTGAAGAAGAAGTTGCTAAGATCCGTGAAACTCTGGATCAGGACTATAAAGTTGAAGGTGACCTCCGCCGTGAGGAATCCCTGAACATTAAACGTCTGATTGAAATTGGCAGCTATCGTGGCAGAAGACATCGTATGGGTCTGCCTGTTCGTGGTCAAAACACTAAAAACAATGCCCGCACCCGTAAAGGTCCGAAACGTACTATTGCAGGCAAGAAGAAATAATTAGCGAGGGAGGGATAAACCAGTGGCTGGCAAGAAAGTTGTTCGCAACAAGAAAAAAGTTAGCAAAAACGTAATCAACGGTGTAGCACATATCCGCTCCACCTTCAATAATACTATCGTTACCATCGCTGATACCGAAGGTAATGTTCTGAGCTGGGCCTCCGCAGGCGGCCTCGGTTTCCGTGGCAGCCGTAAGAGCACTCCGTTTGCTGCACAAATGGCTGCTGAAGAAGCAACCAAAGCTGCTATGGAGCATGGCTTGAAACAAGTAGAAGTATATGTAAAAGGTCCTGGCGCTGGCCGTGAAGCAGCAATTCGTGCACTTCAGGCTGCAGGTCTGGAAGTTAACTCTATTAAAGACGTTACTCCGATTCCGCATAACGGCTGCCGTCCGCCGAAACGTAGAAGAGTATAATTGGGGGTGTAAATAGATGGCAATTGATAGAACTCCTGTCCTGAAAAGATGCAGATCTTTGGGCTTAGCTCCCGCATTCATGGGCATTAGCAAGGAATCTAAACGCCAAGTTCGCCGCCAAAACAGAAAAAAGAGCGAATATGGCATTCAGTTAACTGAAAAACAAAAAGCTAAATTTATCTATGGCGTACTGGAAAAACAATTCCGTGGCTACTATGATAAAGCTAAAAAGATGGAAGGCATCACCGGTGAAAACCTGCTGATCCTCCTCGAAAGAAGAATCGACAACGTAGTTTTCCGCCTCGGCTTGGCTAACACCCGCCGTCAGGCTCGCCAAATCGTAAGACATGGCCACATTGCTGTTAACGGCAAACGTCTGGACATTCCTTCCGCATTGGTAAGAGTTGGCGATGTTGTAACCGTTATGGAAAACAGCCGTGCTAAAGAATACTTCAAAGGCATGGACGAAACTCTGGCTACCAAAGCAGTTCCGGCTTGGCTGGTACTGGACGCTGCTAACGTTAGCGGTAAGGTAGACCGTTTCCCGACTCGTGAGGAAATTGATGTTCCTATTGAAGAGCACTTCATCGTAGAGTTGTACTCCAAATAATTAGTGAATATCTTGTGCCACCCACTTATGAGACGTATTGTGGTAATACGCGATAGAAGGAGGCTTTCCGAATGATTGAAATTGAAAAACCTAAGATGGTTACATCTGATGTCAGCGAAGATGGTCGTTATGGCAAATTCGTTTGGGAGCCGCTCGAGAGAGGCTACGGCATCACGCTGGGCAACAGCCTGCGTCGTGTGCTGCTGTCCTCCCTGCCGGGTGCTGCAGTAACCTACGTCAAGATTGACGGTGTTCTGCATGAGTTTGCTACTATTCCAGGTGTTCGCGAAGATGTTGCTGATATCATCCTGAACATCAAGGCATTATGCCTTAAAATGGAAGGTGAAGGGGAAAAAATTCTGCGTATTGAATGTTCCGGTGAACAGGAAGTTACTGCAGCTAACATCATTGCTGATAGCGATGTTGAAATTTTGAACCCTGAACTGCACATTGCGACTTTGGATAAAGACGCAGTTTTCAATATGGAAATCCATGTTGATAAAGGTCGTGGCTATGTACCCGCGGACAAAAATAAACAGCCTGATCAGCCTATCGGCGTAATTCCGGTAGACTCCATTTACTCTCCTATTACCAGAGTGAAATTTGCTGTTAACGATACCCGCGTAGGTAATGTTACCAACTATGACAAGCTTACTTTGGAAGTTTGGACTGATGGCAGCATGAAGCCTGATGAAGCTGTTGACATGGCTTCCACCATCCTGATTGACTATCTCAAGCTCTTCCAGACCAGTGATGGCAAAAGTTCTGTAATCACTGTTACTGGCGGTTCTGAGCCTGAATCTCCGGAGCCGAGCAAGCAAGAAGGTCAAAACACAATGTCTATCGACGATTTGGATTTGTCCGTTCGCAGTAATAACTGCCTGAGACGTGCAGGAATCAATACTGTCGAAGAATTAATCCAGAAAACCGAAGCTGATATGATTAAAGTCCGTAACTTAGGCAGCAAATCTCTTGAAGAGATTAAAAAGAAACTTGAGGATATGGGCTTGCATTTTCGCAAAAACGATGAAGAATAACTAAGGGGGTCAGAAGTACATGGCATACAGAAAACTGGGTCGTAACTCCAGCAACCGTAAGGCTCTGTTTCGCAGCATTTTAACTTCCTTCTTCAAATATGGTAAGATCGAAACTACCGTTACCAAAGCTAAAGAAGTTGCTAAGCATTCCGCTCAACTGATTACTTTGGCAAAACGCAATGACCTGCATGCTCGTCGTCAGGTTATGGCAGTTCTGGTTGACGAAACCATTACCAAAAAACTGTTTGAAGAAATTGCTCCGAAATATGAAGGCAGACAAGGCGGCTTTACTCGTATTTACAGAGTAGGTCCTCGCCGTGGCGATGCAGCTGAAATGGCTATCATCGAACTTATCTAATTTAGAGCTGTAAAAAGCAGGAACTTCGGTTCCTGCTTTTTTGCGTTCTGAAAAAAGTCTGTGTATAATAGTGTTATGTAAAATCCACTAATCAGTAAGCATGCTGAAGGATATTTATAGTATTAGTCAGATATATACCGTAACATGAGGAGGACAAGATAATGCGTTTTTATACAGTGGATATTAAGGGAAAACAGGAAATACTCGTCGGCTTTCAGCAGGAGGCTGCGGTATACAGATTAAGCTTATTGGCAAGACTGGTGCCCGAGCTGGCAACTGATGATATGAATGAGCTTATTTGCCGCTATACATCGTCAGCAAAGGAAAAGCTGGAGCGTTTGGCAGAAAATGAGGATGTGCTGCAGGGCGCTGCAGTAAAGCTTGCGGAAGTAAAGCTTTTGGCACCTATTGTTCATCCGCGTCAGGATATCGTCTGCCTTGGTATCAATTATGATGCACATGCTCAGGAAGCAGGCCGTTTTTCCAGTGAAGCCTTTGGTGGTGAGCGTCCCTATACGATTTATTTTTCCAAGCGTGTGAACAGAGCTACAGCAAGTGGTGAAAGTGTTCCACGTTATGAAGGCTTAGTAGACAGCCTTGACTATGAAGCAGAGCTGGGAGTGATTTTAGCTAAAGATGCTAAAGGTGTAAGCAAAGAAAACGCTAGAGATTACATTTTTGGTTATACAATTATTAATGATATCAGTGCACGTAACCTGCAGACGCGTCATAAGCAATGGTATTTGGGAAAAAGCCTTGATGGTTTTACGCCAATGGGACCATGTATTGTTACTGCCGATGAGATTGGGGATGAGCAGGCACTTGATATCAGCTGTACGGTTAACGGAGAGCTGCGCCAGAGCAGTAATACCCGTTACATGATTCAGACTGTCTGTGGGGCCATTGCAGAGCTGTCAGAGGGTATGACACTAGCTGCAGGAACAATTATTGCTACCGGTACTCCGGCAGGTGTCGGTATGGGTATGAAACCGCCGACATTCTTGCAGCATGGCGATAAAATCGTTTGCTCTATCGAAAAAATTGGCTCATTAGAGAATACGATTGATTAAAAGCTGCAAACGCATATGTTTACAATAAAAATACTTGTCTTTTTAGGACTGATGGCATAAAATAAACTTAGAGACCAGAATAAATTTAAAGGAGGCTACAAAATGGGTAAATTCGTAATTTCTCAGGCAAAAAATGGCATTAAGTTTAATCTGAAGGCTGCAAATGGTGAAGTTATTGCCAGCTCCCAAGTTTATAAGGACGAAAAGTATTGTCGTAAAGGTATTGCCAGTGTTATCAATAATGCTCCAATCGCTCCGATTGAGGATCAGACGGTAGAAGGCTTTACCCCCTGTAAGCATCCAAAATTTGAGGTTTATAAGGATAAGGCAGGCGAATTCCGCTTCCGCCTGAAGGCAACCAACGGACAGATTATTGCTACCGGTGAAGGCTACAAAGCAATGGCAGGATGCAAGCGCGGCATTGAGTCCATTAAGAAAAATGTTGTTGATGCCAAAATAATTGTTGAAGCACCTAAAGAAGAAAAAGCTGAATAATGTCAATCAAAAGGACCACTACGCTATAAACACGCAGTGGTCCTATTTTTTGTAACACAACAGATTATATTAGTCTGCTGTGTATTTTTTTGGAAAGCTTTATCCGGAAGAAGTTATTTTCCCCGCAGCTCCAATACAACCATTTCCGGAGCAACCTCTGTACGAACCGGAGGTCCCCAAAAGCCGTAGCCGTTATTGGTGATTGCGGTCAGATTACCAAAGTTTGTACGTCCATAATCCAACTTGTACATTTTTTTCGTTACCAGACGGTTGGGAAAAAGCTGGCCTGTATGCGTATGACCAGCCAGATAAAGATCATAGCCCGCATCTGCAGCGGCATCCATACGGCGAGGCTGATGATCAAGCAGAATGCTGTAGTATTCCTTATTTTTATCTGCCAGTCTTATAAGCTGATCATTGGTACGGTTTTTGCTATAATCATCTATACCGGTTATTTTGATTTTGTTGTCGATAATGGTATCGGTATTGCGCAGGATGTAGAAGCCCTTGTCTGTGAGCATTTGTTGCCAGCGCAATGGTTCATCAAGATAATCATGGTTGCCGAAGGCCATATAGACAGGCGCTTTAATCTGTGCCAATGCGGCAAGCGTATCCTCCTCTTCTACGTAAAAGATGCGCTCGTCAAGCATATCGCCGCTGACTACAACAAAGTCCGGCTTTTGCTCGTTGATGCGTGCTGCCAGACGTTCTGCGTAGTCATGGCCGAGTATTCTTCCCATATGCAGGTCAGTGAGAAAGACAATTCTATAATGTGCATTTTGCGGCAGTTTTTCTGTTACCAGCGTTTCTGTACGGACCGTGGGATGAAAGGCGCGATAGCTGCCACAAGCAATGAAGCAGCAGATAAAGGCAAGACCGATAATACTTATTTTTGCTGAAGGCAAATTCCAGTTGGCGAGGTTGCTTATAAGCCAACAGAGAAGGTGCAGGATTGCCAGCAGAAGTGTATAGTAGCAAAAGGCAATCCAGAGGCCCTCAATCCATGCTGTAAGTTTGAGCAGGAAATGCGGTGTTTCCTGTGGTAGTATAACGCTGATAGCAGTACCAAGTGCCATAAAAAGATATAGAAGCCCAAAGGCCAGCGTACGTCCGAAGGGCAGATTGTGGCGATAATACATGTAACCGACGATACTCATGAGAGCATCAATAGTACCGACGAAAAGAAAAATTCGCATCTTGTCACTAAAGCTCCTTTGTATATTAATCTTCTGTTTATATTATATATGTTAGAGTATGCTTTAAGTCAAGAGCAAAGCAAAGAAAAAAGGACTGTCGCTGAAGACAGTCCTTATTGTAGAGTGTTATTTGCTTGGAATAGCACCGACGCCGTTTAAGATGATGGACGGGCGGTAGGAGAATTCCTTAATATTTTCCAACGTACTTACGCCACTGAGGACAAGTGCAGTCATCAAGCCACTTTCCATGCCGGCAACAATATCCGTATCCATACGGTCGCCTATCATGGCAGCATCCTCCGAATGTACGTCTAACAGACGCAGTCCTGTGCGCATCATCAGCGGATTAGGCTTGCCGACAAAGTAGGCCTTTTTGCCGGTAGCAAGCTCGATTGGTGCTACCAATGCACGACAGGCAGGGATAATACCGAAATCAGACGGACCTGTAAGGTCACTGTTGGTGGCAATCAGGCGTGCTCCCTGGTTAATAAGGCTTACAGCCTTGAGAATCATATTATAGTTATAAGAATTAGTTTCTCCGACAACAACATAGTCCGGATTAACATCATTCATGGTGATACCGGCATCATAAAGTGCATTTACAAGACCGGGGCCGCCGATAACATAGGCGCTGCAACCAGGTGCCTGTGAATGGATGAATTTGGCAGTTGCAAGAGCACTGGTATAAAAATGACTTTCATCAACATCAAGTCCTAGACGCAAAAGCTTTTGCTGCAGCTCCTTGGGACTGCGTTCGCTGGCGTTAGTCAAAAATAAAAAGCTCTTTTTTTCCTCGTACAGCCAGTTGACAAATTCTCTTACTCCCGGCAGCAGGTTATTTCCGTGATAGATAACACCATCCATATCGCAGATAAAACCTTTTTTGGTACGCAGCTGCGTTAATAGTAATTCATATTTTTCGTTGTTATCCATAATTTTGTACTTCCTTTTTTGTTTTAGACACTTATATTATGCAAGAAAAAAACGTCTTTTGCAAGAGCTACAATGACAGCAGAAACAAGAATTAGTTAATAGTTTGTAAAATAATATTTTTTTAGTGCTTTTTTATCGCTAAATGTTAAAAGAATTCTGAAGTTAGTGTTGCATCATAGTTAAAGGTTGACATGTTAGCGATATGGTGATAAAATAAAATATTTTTGACAATGCAGAAGGGGCGTGCTACAATATATTCATAAGGATTAAATTTTAGGAGGGTTGAAGATGTTTGCAACGGGTGACAGAGTTGTGTATCCTATTCATGGCGGTGCTATTGTTAAAGATATAGAAGCACATATGCAGGATGGCGAGAAGGTAGAATACTATATTTTACAAATGCTTTTTGAAAATATGACAGTAGCAGTACCGGTCGGAAATGCCGAAAAATTAGGGCTTCGTTACATCGGTGGCGAGGAAACCTTGACTACAATTGCCAATGTACTGCAAGAAGTGCCTGATGTGCAGTCGGTAAAAGCAATTTCCTGGAATCGGCGCTTTCAGCTGTATATGCAGAAAATAAAAAGCGGCAGTGTTGCTGAGGTTGCAAGAATCTTTAAAATCCTGACTATTTTAGAGCGCAGTAAAAAAATATCAGTAGGTGAGCGCCGCTTGCTGCATAGTACAAAGCAGATTCTGCAAAGTGAGGTTATGCTGATCAGAGATCTGGATGCAGAAAGAGCAGGCAAATGGTTAGATAGCTGCTGTATTTGAAGATGATATATAAACCGTTTTAAGGCTGTTGAATTGCAAACCGCTTTAAAACGGTTTTTTGCAATTTTTTTAGACGTTTTTTTCATTAATGTCATATTAAAAAAAGTTATTTACTTGTATTTTGACGACTATAGCTGTATTATATAATTGATATAGTAGTAACAAGAACTACTATGAAGCAAATTTTAAAGAAAGGAGAAAATGCAATGCTGAGAAAAATTATTAGCTTGAGCATATCGTTAATTATTATTGTAACCGGACTCATACTAACAAATTTATCTTTACCGTTTTTATCAAATTACTTGGGCTATGATTTACACGGCAATGGCTTAATGGGAATTACCTTTGCTACCATGATACTGACCTTACCAGGTCTTTTTATATCTTCCTGGCTTGGCTTAGTATTGGCACCGTTTATTACAAAATGGCTGTTCAATTACGCTGAACGTCTGACGGTTTCTCTCTCCGGCGTACCTACCAGTGATATTCTGGTAATGATTTTCGGTATCGGCATCGGTCTGATTTTAGCAAATTTGATAGGCAGTCCTTTTTCCAGACTGCCGGTTATCGGACCGTTTATTCCCATCGTACTAAGCCTTGTACTTTCGGTTGTCGGTGCTAAGCTGGCTTTGCGTAAGCATAATGATATTGTGGAGTTTTTTAACCGCATTCCTACGCGTAAATCCGTAAAGCCTGTCGATGAAACAAAGAGCGTATTGGAGGGCCCTTTGGGGGACCGTCTTTACAGCAGCAATAAATTGCTTGATACCAGCGTCATTATTGACGGACGTGTTATGGATATTATGGCTGCAGGCTTTTTGGACGGTCAGCTGGTAGTGCCGAATTTTGTGTTGGAGGAGCTGCAGAAGCTGGCGGATTCTTCGGATAATATGAAGCGCGCCAAAGGGCGTCGTGGTCTGGATTTGGTGCATGATTTGCAAATAAGCTACAAGAATCGTATTCTGGTTGTAGATAATGATTACGATGATCTGGATGGCGTGGATGCTAAGCTGGTACGTTTGGCAAGACAGGCTAATGCTGACATCATTACTAATGATTATAACCTGAATAAGGTTGCCGGTATCCAGGGCGTTAAGGTATTGAATATCAATGAGCTGGCGAATGCCATTAAACCGGTAGTTGTTACAGGCGAGGAAATGAATGTCTTTCTGGTTAAGGAAGGCAAGGAGCAGGGACAAGCTGTTGCTTATCTTGATGATGGCACTATGATTGTCGTAGAAAACGGACGTCACTCTATTGGTCACAGTGCGATTGTTGTGGTAACCAGTGTACTGCAGACATCTGCCGGAAGAATGATTTTCGCCAAAACAAAATAGGAGCTTTGAGATGGGCAAGGATGAACTTATTGTAATTGTTCCGGCTGCAGGCGCAGGTAAGCGTTTGGGGCTGGGAATTAATAAGGCCTTTGCTATGCTGAACGGTGCACCGCTGCTGGTGCACTGTCTGCATATGCTGGCTATAACAGGATTTGTGAAGCGTGCTGTTGTCGTGCTGGCGCCGCAGGAGGTGGCCGAAGGCCAGGAGCTTTTAGCCGGTTATCAGGAGGCGTATTTTAAGACGTTGCCGTTTTGCGTGGTAGCCGGTGGCAAGGAGCGTCAGGATAGTGTTGCCAATGCGCTGGCGACAGTGGAAGAAACTGACTGTTATATCGCTGTACACGATGGCGCGCGTCCCTTTGCGGGACGCGCTGTTTTTGAACGCACCTTAGCGGCTGCTAAGGTGCATGGCGCCGCAATTGCTGCCGTTCCGGTGAAGGATACCATCAAGGTTGTCGGCACCGACGGTATTGTAACTGCTACGCCTGAGCGCAGTACGCTGATGGCAGTACAGACACCGCAGATTTTTACAGCGGAACTGTTGAAACAGGCTTACGCGCAGCTGGCGGCATATCCCGCTGCTGTTACCGACGATGCTTCGGTAGTAGAGCTGATGGGACATAAGGTAGCGACAGCGCTGGGGCGCTACGAAAATATTAAAATTACCACGCCGGAGGATTTGCTCTTTGCAGAAAATCTGCTGGCACAACAGGAGCAGGAAAATGGAAAATAAGATTATGCTGCCGCAGTTTCGCATTGGCTGTGGCTATGATGTACATAAGCTGGTAGAAGACCGTAAATTAATCATCTGTGGTGTTGATGTGCCCTATGAAAAAGGCCTTTTAGGACACAGTGATGCAGATGTAGCTTTGCATGCGCTGATGGATGCGCTTTTGGGCGCTGCCGCTATGGGCGATATCGGCAAGCACTTCCCTGATACGGATGAACGCTTTAAGGGTGCAGACAGCATGCAGCTGACGCTGCATGTCAAAAAGCTCTTGCAGGAGGAAGGCTGGCAGGTTAATAACGTGGATGTGACGATTATTGCCCAACGCCCGAAGCTAGCAGGCTATATTGCCGCAATGCGTACTAATGTTGCCAAGGTCTTGGATGTTACTGAGTCGGTAGTAAATATTAAGGCGACAACAACAGAAAAGCTCGGTTTTACAGGAAGAGGCGAAGGTATTGCCGCTGAAGCTGTGGCGAGCATTGTCAAGATGTGATATAATAATTAGACTGATAAGTGTAATCTGGTTGGATATACCGGCGGAAGGAAATTTATTTTAGCCGGAGCCGGAGTGATTGTGCTTTTTTGGTAAATCTAATGTTAATAGATAAATTTGGAGGGATATATCAATGTGTAATGATGAAGTTAGAGTAAGATTTGCGCCGAGCCCGACCGGCCCGTTCCATATCGGTGGTGCGCGCAGTGCGCTGTTCAACTATCTGCTGGCCCGCAAAACCGGCGGTAAGCTGATTCTGCGTATCGAGGATACCGACCGTGAGCGTTCTACCCCGGAATCCGAGGAAAATATCAAGGCTGCTTTGAAGTGGCTGGGTATGGACTGGGATGAGGGCGTTGATGTTGGCGGCCCGAACGGACCATATCATCAGATGGAACGTCTTGATATCTACAAAAAATATACTGACAAGCTGCTGGCTGAAGGCAAGGCTTACTATTGCTACTGCACCGATGAGGAGCTGGAGGAAGAACGCCAGAGCCTGATCAAAGAAGGCAAAATGCCGCGTTATATGGGTAAATGCCGTCATCTGACCGAAGAGCAGATTGCTCAGTTTAAAGCTGAAGGCCGCAAACCGACCGTTCGCTTCCGCGTTCCTGCTGACCAGCAGATTCTTGTTCGCGACATGGTTCGTGGCGATGTAGTTTTTGATTCCAATAATATCGGTGATTTCGTTATTGTTAAATCCGACGGTATTCCGACCTATAACTATGCTGTAGTTATCGATGATGCGCTGATGCACATTACTCATGTAATCCGCGCTGAAGAGCATCTGTCCAACACTCCGCGTCAATGCCTCGTTTATGATGCACTGGGCTTCAAACAACCGACCTTCGGTCACATTTCCCTGATTCTGGGCAAGGACCACACCAAAATGAGCAAGCGTCACGGCGCTACCAGTGTTGACCAATATCGTCAGCTGGGTTATCTGCCGGAAGCTATTAACAACTTCCTGGCACTTTTGGGCTGGGCTCCGAACAGCGAGCAGGAAATCTTCAGCATGGACGAGCTGATTCACGAATTCAGCATGGACCGCGTTGCCAAGAACCCCGCTGTTTTCGATATCGACAAGCTGAACTGGATTAACCAGCACTATATGCGTCAGCTGGATGCGGAAGCATTCTTTGAAGCTGCTAAACCGCACATGATTGCTGCAGGCTACATGACCGGCGAAGAAGAAGGCGAGAAGCTGGCTTGGCTTAAACGCGTTGTAGCAACCGCACAGGAGCACATTTCCTATGCTGCACAGATTCCTGAATGCGTAGAAATGTACTTCAATGATGAATTCGATTTTGAAAACGAGGAAGCAGAAGCAGTTCTGAAGGCTGAAACTGTACCGACCGTTATCAATATGCTGCTGGAAGAGCTGCCGAAGGTAGAAAACCTGGACAATGCTGCAGTTAAAGCTCTGTTCAAGCAGATTCAGAAAGCAACTAAGCTGAAGGGCAAGGATGTATTCATGCCGATTCGTGTCGCTCTGACCGGTAATCAGCATGGTCCTGAGCTGGCAGCAATGGTTCCGCTGCTGGGCGTTGAGCGTACTGCAAAACGCATTAAATCCAGCTTGGCAAAAGCAGGCGTAACTCTTTGATTGATGACCGACGATAAGGCCTTATCTGCTTCGTAACGGCGTTGCTTGCATCCAAGGCCTTCTCGTCGCTCAGAGAATTTTTGCAAAGGAATAGTTATTATGAGCATTAAAGTATATAACACCTTAACCAAACAAAAAGAAGAATTCGTACCTATTCATCCGGGCAAAGCCAACATCTATGTTTGCGGTGTTACTCCGTACAACCATCCGCATGTTGGTAATGCGCGTCCGTTCGTAACCTGGGACGTTATCCGCCGCTTCTTGGAGCATGAAGGCTATGACGTAACCCATGTACAGAACTTTACCGATGTTGATGACAAGATTATCAACACTGCCAATAAAGAGGGCGTACAATGGTATGATATCTGCAACCGCTACATTGACTCCTACTTTGAAGTAATGGATAAGCTTAATGTGCGCCGTGCGCACGTTTATCCGCGTGTATCCGAGCATATCGATGATATCATCAAAACTGTACAATGCCTGATTGACAATGGCTATGGCTATGTTGTTGATGGTGACGTTTTTTACAGTGTAGAAAAATTTAAATACTATGGTCAGCTTTCCGGCCGTAATATTGAGGATATGATGGCCGGCGCGCGTGTAGACGTTGATGACCGCAAGCATAATCCGATGGATTTTGCGCTGTGGAAATCCGCTAAACCGGGCGAGCCTGCTTGGGAGAGCCCTTGGGGTCCCGGTCGTCCCGGCTGGCATATTGAATGCTCTACCATGAGCATGAAGTATCTGGGCGAAACCTTTGACTTCCATGGCGGCGGCAGCGATTTGATTTTCCCGCATCACGAAAACGAGATTGCCCAGTCCGAAGGCTGCACCGGCATTCATCCCTTCGTACATTACTGGCTGCATAACGGCTTTATTACCGTTAACGAAGAAAAAATGTCCAAATCTCTGGGCAACTTCTTTATGGTTATCGATATTTTAGAGCATTACGATCCGGAAACTCTGCGTTTCTTCATCGTTTCCACGCATTATCGCAGCCCGCTGGACTTCAGCGATGCACGTCTTACCGAAGCACAAAAGAGCCTTGCACGTCTGCGTCAGGCACAGGAAACTTTGGGTGAGCTGAGCGAAATGCTGAGCGCTGGCCCGACTGCCGAAAGCTTGGCACTGCGCGAGAAGGTTAAAGAGCTGCGTGAAGCATTTATGGAAGCTATGCGCGATGACTTCAACACTGCGCTGGCTATCAGCCATATGTTTGCACTGGCTAAGGAAATCAACATTTACCACAAGGCAGTTGTTGATGCCGGCATTAAACCGGACGGCAAGCTGGTTGCTATGTTCAACGATGTTTTTGCAGAAACCTGCTCTATCATCGGTGTTCTGGAAAAAACTGCTGCTCCGGCTGCAGAGGAAGCCGGCGACAGCAAGGAAGCCGAGCTGGTAGAAATGCTTATCGTTATGCGTCAGGATGCACGTAAAAACAAAAATTACGCACTGGCAGATGAGCTGCGCAACAAGCTGAATGAAATCGGCATTGTGCTGCAGGATACTCCGCAAGGCGTAAAGTGGTCTAAGCAATAATGAAATTTGAACAATACAAAATGCTAAAGGAGCATGCCCTGGCAGCCTGTGCGGCTGCCGGTGCTCCTTTTCCTGCAACTAAGGAAATAAATCCGATTCTGTTGGCGTATATCGGCGACGTAGTTTTTTCTATGTATGTTCGTCTGCGCCTTTTGCCGACTTCCAAGCATGTACGCATTGTACATGACATCGGTTCCAAGATGGTTTCTGCAGTGTGCCAATGTCAGGCAATGCAGCAGCTGGAGGCAGGTCTGAGCGAAGAGGAAAGCGTTATTTTCCGTCGCGGACGCAATGCCAAGTCGATGGTGCCGAAAAGCGCCTCAGTGCATGAATACCGTATGGCAACAGCTTTTGAAGCACTTTTGGGCTGGTTGTTCCTTGAAGAACGCGAGGAGCGCCTGCAAGAGGTTATGGATCTTTCCTTTGATATTATCAGCAAATATATGCAGGAAAATCACAAAAAATAATACCCCTCTATTTGTCAGTTGAAAAGAGAGGAGATGATAAATATGATGGTAAAATTAGTACGTCATACGCCGGAGCCGGAGCGTACTGTGGCTATGAGCGCACGTCTGTGCTATTCACCGATCGGCGCTGCTCAGCTGGAAGAAAAAATCAGTGATGAGCAGGCAGCAAAGCTGGTACGCAAACTGGTAAGCATGGGGCACTTGTCCACATTGGAGCATGTTACCTTTACCTTTGCTATCGAAGGTGTATCCCGCGTTTTGACACATCAGCTGGTGCGCCACCGTATTGCTTCTTATTCCCAGCAATCTCAGCGCTATGTGAAAGAGCATGATTTTGAAACAATCGTGCCTGCTTCCATTGCTTCTAAGCCTGAGGCTAAGGCAAAATTTGATAAGCTGATGGCTGAGATTCAGGAAATGTATGATGAGTTTATCGCGCTTGATATTCCGGCTGAGGATGCCCGTTATATTCTGCCTAACGCAACAGAAACGAAGATTGTCTGCACGTTTAATGCACGCTCCTTGCTGAACTTCTTCAGCCTGCGCTGCTGCACCCGTGCACAATGGGAAATTCGTGCGTTGGCTAATGAGATGCTGCGCCAATGTCAGGCTGTAGCGCCGGTTATTTTTGAAAATGCAGGTCCTACATGTGTATCTGAGGGCGTTTGTCACGAGGGCGCTATGTCCTGTGGTCGTCTGCAGGCAATTTTGGCAGCAAAAGCCAAGGCAGAGCAAAAGCAGTAAGGAGAAACTATGGCTGAGCAGAATAATGATTTAATAGCTGGACGTAATGCGGTTAGTGAAGCCTTGCGCAGTCAGCGTTCAATAAACAAAATACTTTTGCAGGAAGGCGCTCATGGCGGCAGCCTGGGCGAAATCATTGCCTTGGCTAAGGAAAAGGGCGTGCCTGTAGAGACTGTAAAGGCCGAAAAGCTGGACAAGCTGGCTAAGGGCTTGCGTCATCAGGGCGTAGCTGCTTTGGCGGCACCGATTGCATTCCGTACTCTGGATGATGTTTTTGCCCGTGCGGCAGAAAAAAATGAAGAGCCGTTTATTTTGCTTTTGGATGAGCTGCAGGATCCGCAGAACGTGGGCGCGCTTATCCGCAGTGCTGATGCAGCAGGTGTACATGGTGTGCTGATGCCGCGCCGTCGCAGCTGTCCACTGAACGCCGTTGTTGCCAAAATTTCAGCAGGTGCGGTTGAATATGTACCTGTTGTGCAAATCGGCAATATCGCTCAGACTATCGAAGAGCTTAAGCAGCGCGGCTGCTGGGTTGTCGGTGCTGATATGGATGGCGTTGATTTTTATGCTGCCAATATGAGCGGTCCGATTGTACTGGTAATCGGAGCTGAAGGCAGAGGCTTAGGCCGACTGGTAAAACAAAAATGTGATGATGTTGTCAGCATTCCGATGAACGGCGGCGTTAATTCTTTGAACGCATCGGCTGCGGGAGCTGTCCTGATGTACGAGGTAGTACGTCAACGACATCAATTCTAAAGAGGTGAAGGCATGGGCGAATATCTGATAATTGATGGGTATAATGTAATTAACGCCTGGAAGGATTTTGCCCAGCTGCGCCAGGAAAATCTGGAGCATGCACGCGAGCTGCTGGTAGCGGGTGTGGCAGAATATGCTGCCTTTAAGGGATATCGTGCTGTCGTAGTTTTTGATGCTCAGGAGGTGGCAGGCGCTGCTGCTTCAGAAAAGATTCACGGCATTGATGTTGTGTTTACTAATGAAGGTGAAACAGCAGATTCCTGGATTGAACGACGTACCTATGAGCTGCGGCACGTACAGGCCAAGGTTTTTGTTGTAACCAGTGACTATGCTGAGCAGATTAACATTTTGGGAGCAGGTGCGTACCGCATTTCTTCTAGGGAATTCCGCGAGCAGTATTATAAGACTAAAAAGGAAATTGCCGAGCGTCTGCATGTCCCCAGACGTGCTTTAAACCGCAATGAGCTTGGTAGCAGAGTGAGCGGACATGTTCTGGCTCATCTGGAAAAATTGCGTCGGGAGAAAAGTTGACGGAAAACACCAGGCAGGATATAATAAAAACACTGATGCTTTTATTATGAAGATATTTGCAATAACTGTTTTGCAAGACATTGGCAGATAGATAAACAGACGGAGGATATGCTATTGATGGCTACAGATACTGTAATGCAAAACGATCCTAATGACGCTTTTGCAAAGATGACTGATGAGGAAATCGTTTTAGAATCACAACAGCATGATAATGTTTTAGCACAGGAATATCTGCTGCATAAATACAGAAACTTCGTCAGAGCCAAGGCTCGCAGCTATTTTTTAATAGGTGCCGAGCGTGAAGATATTATTCAGGAAGGCATGATTGGTCTTTATAAGGCTATCCGTGATTTTCGGGCTGACAAGCAGGCTTCATTTCGCGCTTTTGCTGAGTTGTGTGTAACAAGGCAGATTATTACGGCGATAAAGACTGCTACCAGACAGAAGCATATCCCTCTAAACTCCTATGTATCGCTTAATAAGCCTATTTATGAGGAGGACAGTGATCGTACGCTGCTGGATGTCATCAGCGGTGTGAAGGTTGCCAATCCGGAGGATATGATTATCAGCCGTGAGGAATTCAGCGATATTGAAAGCAAGATGAATGATATTCTCAGTGACCTGGAATGGAAGGTTCTGATGAGCTATCTTGATGGCAAATCCTATCAGGAAATTGCTGCTGAGCTGGGGCGTCATATCAAATCTATTGATAATGCGCTGCAGCGTGTAAAGCGTAAACTTGAAAAATATATCATCAGCAAAGGAGATATTACTGATCTGCGTACAGTTTACAGCGGACTGCTGGCTATTGATCCGTATGAGCGTTTCAAGAATAAAAATTCCTGAAAAAGCGGATAATTGATAAAACTGTAACAAAAATCTACATCATTTTGAAATTTTCAGAATGGTGTTTTTTTATTAAGAGGATTTTTGACAAGTATAGCGAATAGATATATTAACAAGTCAGTAAAGAAAAATTGACACTTCGGTGTTAGAGGAGGTTTTTCAAATGAATCAAGTTGAAGAATTAGTGAAGGTTGTAGCAGAGGCTCAGGCCGACAAAGGAAATGTTGTTATTGTTACCGGTAAACCGGGCAGTGGCAAGAGCAAAGTTTTACGTGAAGCTGCAGAATCTCAAAAATGGACCTACGTTGACTGCCGTATGCTGATCAGTGAGGAATTCCTGGCAATTCCGGCTGCTGACAGAGGCTTGTATGCTCCTGATATGTTTGCTGATATTCTGGCAAGCTACAATGCAGATGTTATCATTCTTGACAGACTGCAGACCTTGTTTGTACCTGTATTCCACATCAATACCGACAGCCTGATGCGTAAACTGAGCAAAAAGTTTACCATCGTAACCGCATGGCCCGGATACATTGATAACGGTAACCTGTGCTATGACAAATTTGACGGTACCGAAGCTATCCGTATCAGCCCCGATGGCTTTAAGATCTGGAACGTAGAAGGTTAATAGTTAATAAGCGGAGGCTTGATATGGAGCAGAAAAAACGTCGCTTTGCTGTTTTGACCGGCGGAGGTGACTGCCCGGGATTAAACGCTGTAATCCGTGCGGTTGTAAAAACCTTCCTGCAGAACGATTGTGAGGTTTATGGCGTACTCAATGGCTTTAACGGTCTGATAAACGATAATCTGAAATTAATGGATTATGCTGCAGTATCCGGCATTTTGCCGCGTGGCGGAACAATTTTAGGCACTACTAACCGTGATAATCCCTTCCATTTTGCTGTTGAAGAAAATGGTGAGCTTGTATATAAGGATATGCGCGAAAGGGTAGTTGAAAACCTGCGCAAATACGATATAGAGGCCTTGGTTGTTATCGGCGGCGACGGTAGCCTGAATATTGGTGCCGAGCTGGCGCGTGAATGTGATATTAAGGTTGTTGGCGTACCAAAGACCATTGATAATGATTTGCCCTGCACAGAGCGGACATTCGGCTTTGATACTGCTATGGCTATGGCTACCGAAGCGCTTGACAGACTGCATACTACAGCTGAATCACATCACCGTGTTATGGTGTTGGAGGTTATGGGCCGTTATGCCGGCTGGATTGCTTTGCACAGTGGTATTGCCGGCGGTGCGGACGTTATTTTGCTACCGGAAATTCCTTACAAGCTGGAACCGGTGATTGCTAAGATTCAGGCACGTAAAGCTGCCGGCAAGAATTTCAGTATTGTAGTTGTTGCTGAGGGGGCACGTCCTGAGGGTGGCGAGATGTCGATTGCGCGTATGGTTGAGGGCAGCTTTGAGCCAATCCGCCTTGGCGGTGCAGGCGAAAAGGTGGCACAGGCCATTGAAGAGCAGACAGGCATCGAATCACGCTGTACCGTATTAGGTTATCTGCAGCGTGGCGGTTCGCCTACAGCGTTTGACCGTGTGCTGTCAACGCGTTACGGCGTGGCAGCAGCAGAGGCTTGCCTGAGACGTGAATATAATGTTATGGTTTCACTGTACCATGATCAGATTGTTACCGTCTTTATTCAAAAGGCAGCATCCAAACCGCGTCAGGTTCCTGTAGACAGCGAAATCATTCGCACAGGACGCCAGCTTGGATTGTGCTTTGGCGATTAATTTAAACTTGATTAATAGATTTAACCCCAGATTAAGATAAGAATTATATATTACAGAGGATGGTGGCAACACCGTCCTCTGTTTTTTATCAGGAAGCTTTAAGAAGTGTGAAAAATTTAAAAAAATAGTGAGATTTAATTGCAGTTAAGCACGATTCAGAGTATAATAAAAAGGCTTAGTGTTTGCGAAAGGGAGTAAATCATGGACTTAAATTTAATTGCTGTTATTGTGGGTATTGTCGAAGGTCTGACGGAATTTTTGCCGGTTTCTTCTACCGGTCATATGATTATTGTCGGTCACGTGTTGGGCTTTGAAGGCCAGCTGGCAGATGTTTTTGATGTGTTTGTACAGTTGGGTGCCATTTTATCTGTTGTTTTTATTTACAAAGAGCGCTTTGCCAGATTTTTTACTAAGGATGGTTGGGACATCAACAAAGGACTTTCTGTCTGGCACGTTGCTGCCGGTATCGTACCGGTTATGCTGGTAGCCTTCTTCCTGTATCACTATATCAAGGAGTATCTGTTTTCACCTTTTACGGTAGCAATAGGCCTTTTCCTGGGCGGTTTGTTGCTGATGTTTGCGGAATATAGAACTAAAGGCCGTGAGGCTGAACTGGTTGATGATGTTGATAAAATTTCTATCCGTCAGGCAGTATGGGTTGGCATTTATCAATTTCTTTCCCTGTGGCCCGGCTTTTCCCGCAGCGGCAGTACTATTGCCGGAGGTCTTTTGGTTGGGCTGACTCGCAGTGCCGCAGCAAATTATACCTTTGTGATTGCTGTACCGCTGATGTTTGTGGCCTGTATTTATGATCTGCTTAAAAACCTTCAGTATCTTTCTGCAGGTGATTTGCAGGTATTGGTAATAGGCTTTGTGGTATCCTTTATCGTTGCTTATATTTCTGTATTATGGTTCCTGAAATTTTTGCAGAATTCCAAGCTGACCAGCTTTGCTGTTTACAGAATACTGCTGGCCGGTATAACCTATTGGTATTTCTACATGTAAGCTTGCTCTAAAATCTTTGTTTGCGAAAGTATTGACAAAACAGGCTTTATCCTTTATAATAATAAAAGAATTTTGTGCTGGCATAGCTCAATTGGCAGAGCAGCTGATTTGTAATCAGCAGGTTGTGGGTTCGATTCCTATTGCCAGCTCCAATGAATTTTTCGCCGTTAGATGTTTATCTGACGGCGTTTTTAGTATAATTTCACGGAGGTGTGTAATATGGTATATCCTTATATGACTCTTGCTGATGGAACAGAAATTGTTTATACTAATGTATTCGAAGAGGATGGCATAAAAAAAGTAGAGGTTCATTTTGAAAGACCTACTGAAAAGGGGTTTGATACTGCTAGGTGTCAATTGCCGTCATATACTTGGCTTATACGGGAAGGCTTCTCCGATGAAGAGATGAAGATGTTTGATGAATTTATGCATAGTAATGCGCACCTATTCTATAAGTACGGTGCGAACGGAGGACTAAAGATTGCCTAATTTATTTACTATTTTAGGATATAAGGTTTATTTTTGGTCAAATGAAAATGATGAGCCGATACATGTGCATATTTCTAAAGGAATACCAAGTAAGAATGCTGCAAAAATATGGTTAACAAGAAATGGTGGCTGTATTTTAGAGAGTAATCCTGAGCGTATTCCCCGAAAAGACCTGTCTGAGCTTTTAGAAATAGTTCAAGCGCAGTTTTTTATGATTTGCGCAGCATGGAAAAAGCATTTTAAGGTTGAACAGATTAAGTTTTACTGCTAAGTCAGGTAATATGTATTTTTCGCCGTTAGATGTTTATCTGACGGCGGTTTTATTTTTCCTGCAAAAAAATAACTGCTAATTCACAGCGAATTAGCAGTTATTTGCTTTATGGCTTATTCTTCTTCAGCAATTTTGCCTTTGAGGTCATGGTCGGTCATTGCGCAAACGCAGGAGTCAGACCAAACGTTTTCAGCGGTTTCAACCATATCGATGATGGTGTAAATCGGCAGGATGATACCCATGATACCGATAGGAGCGCCAATGCCGCTCATCAGAGACAGGGTGAGGAAGTAGCAGCCCATCGGTACGCCTGCGTTACCAACAGCAGCCAGTACAGATACCAGCAGCCAGGTAAGCATGGTGGTCATGGACAGCTCAAAGCCTGCATTCTGCATAACGAAAATGGAAGTGATCAAAATGAAGGCAGCGCAGCCGTTCATGTTGATGGTGGTGCAGATAGGCAGTACAAAGCGGGAAACAGCTTTGTTAACCTTCATGTTTTGTTCAGCGGACGCCATAGTTACAGGCAGGGTGCCTGCGGAGCTCTTGGTGAACAGTGCAACAGCGACTGCCGGAGACATTTTCTTGAATACATCAATCGGGTTCAGGCCTCTTGCAAGCAGGAAGATAGGCAGAACGATGAAGAACTGTACACAGTTGCTGGCCATGATAACCAGAGTATATTTGCCCAAAGCGCCAACGATTACGCCGGCTTCAATCTGTGCGGAAAGCTGACCTGCGAATGCCAGAATACCGAGAGGCAGTACGAACAGCAACGCTTTAATAAGAGTGAACAGCAGCTCCTGGAAGCCTAATACTGCTTTCAGCAGAGCTTCTCTGTTTTCGGTTTTAGGCATAAATGCCAGACCTAAACCCATAGCAGCAGCAATCAGCATTACGGAAAGCACGTTGCCTGTGAGGAACGGCTGCAGCATGTTGTTCGGAATAACATTTAAAATGTGGTCATAGTAGCTTAACTTGCCAAGATTTTGCGGTACATTGGACATGCCGCTGCCGACAATTTCTGCCGGCAGGTTGCCGGGAGCTACCCAAAGATAGATAGCAAGACCGATGCCTGCTGCACAAACAGTAGTCAAAAAGGTGTAAACTACGGCGTGAGCAAAAATCTGGCCGGTTTCTTTTTTGCTTCCCAAAGCAGCCAATGTGGTAATTACGGCTAAAGCAATGGTAGGTACGGCGATAAATTGGAAGAGGCGTGTATAAACGGTAGCGATGAAATTGAATAATTCATTCAGGGGTTTGATTCCCATATAACCGAGAACAGCACCGACTACCAGTGCGCCCATCCATAGAATAAATTGACTTTTGTTGTTTTGTGATTTGTTTTGATTTATCACTTTTTGTGCTAAATCCTTCACATCTGCATTTTGCTGCATTATATCCCTCCTAAAATAGGTGCTGTCAGATTTTTTAGAATTTCTGGCAGCTCATACTCCCTAGGTAGCCTTGCGACATACCTAAAAAATATTATAGCATTTTCTGAAAGATTTGTAAATTTCAATTTAGCAGTCATTAATGATATTTGAATATTGGATGTTTGTGTTTAGGCTTACTGTTATTTATTGCAGCAAAGCACGTTTTAAGAGCAGTAGGATGTATACTTAGGTCAGAACAAGACGTTATGACGCTGAAATAGCATTTTCATTGCATTTTCATGCAGTTTATGGTAATCTATAATATATTAAAAACGTATAATTTTTTACATAACTGCTATATAAGCAGCATGTTTATTTTTGAAGGAGAGTGAAGGATTGATGCAAAATAATGCAAAAGAAATGGTGCTCGTAATTGACTTCGGCGGGCAGTATAACCAGTTAATCGCAAGACGCGTACGTGAAAGCGGTGTGTACTGCGAAATCGTATCCTATAAGCATAGCCTGGAAGCAATTAAGGCTAAAAATCCTAAAGGAATTATTTTTACCGGCGGTCCTAACAGTGCTTATCTGGAGGATTCTCCTACTATTGATCCGGAAATCTATACCTGGGGTGTACCTGTTCTTGGTATTTGCTACGGTAGCCAGCTGATGATGCATATGCTCGGCGGTCATGTATGCGTAGCTCCCGAGCGCGAATACGGCAAAACCGTTGTTGATCTCGACACTACCAGCCCGATGTTCGCCGGCCTTTCCGAGAAGAATGTTTGCTGGATGAGCCATAACGATTATATCGAAACCGCAGCTCCCGGCTTCAAAATTGTTGCCAGCACTCCGAACTGTCCGGTTGCTGCTGCTGAGGATGAAGCACGTAAATTGTATTGCGTACAATTCCATCCCGAGGTTCTGCATACCGAAAACGGCACCAAGATGCTGAGCAATTTTGTTTACAATGTTTGTGGCTGTGCAGGAACCTGGAAAATGGATTCTTTCGTAGAGCAGACTGTTGCTGAGCTGAAAGAAAGAATCGGCGACGGCAAGGTTCTGTGCGCACTCTCCGGCGGTGTTGACTCCAGCGTTTGTGCCGCTATGCTGGCTAAGGCTATCGGCAAGCAGCTGACCTGCGTATTTGTAGACCACGGTCTGTTGCGCAAAAACGAGCGTGAAGAGGTTTGCGCTGTTTTCGGTGAAGGCGGTCAGTTCGATATCAACTTCATCTGCGTTGACGCACGCGAGCGCTTCTATAGCAAGCTGGCAGGCGTAACTGCTCCGGAAGGAAAACGTAAAATCATCGGCGAAGAATTTATTCGCGTATTTGAAGAAGAAGCTAAGAAAATCGGTGCTGTTGACTATCTGGCACAGGGCACCATTTATCCTGACGTTGTAGAAAGCGGCCTCGGCGGCGAATCTGCAACCATTAAGAGCCATCATAATGTCGGCGGTCTGCCTGACTTTGTTGATTTCAAGGAAATTGTTGAGCCTCTGCGTGACCTGTTCAAGGACGAGGTTCGTCAATCCGGCCGTGAGCTGGGCCTGCCTGAAAACCTGGTAGCACGTCAGCCGTTCCCGGGACCCGGTCTGGCAATCCGCATCATCGGCGATGTAACTCCGGAAAAGGTTGCTATCGTACAGGATGCAGATGCAATTTATCGCGAAGAGGTAGACAAGCTGCCGATGAGCGAGCGCCCGAGCCAGTATTTTGCAGCTCTGACCAATATGCGCAGCGTTGGCGTTATGGGCGACGAGCGTACCTATGATTATGCTATCGCTCTGCGTGCGGTAACTACCACCGACTTCATGACTGCAGAAGTAACCATGCTGCCGCCGGCAACTATTACTACTGCGGCTAATCGTATCGTTAATGAGGTTAAGCACATCAACCGCGTACTCTTTGACTATACTACCAAACCGCCTGCTACTATTGAGCTCGAATAATTTCTGATACATTACAATAGTAAAAACTAATCCCTTAGCTGTGGCTAGAAAACTCATAGCTAAGGGATTTTTGTTGTCTGCAGCATATTATCCGCTGGCCATATCCTGCTTTTTGCTTTACAATAATATTAAGATTGCCCAAGAGGAAAAGTGTTTGATAAAGCAGCTGCAGACAAATTATAATATGTATGTGCAAAGCAAAGGAGGACGAAAAATGTCAGATAAAATGGAGGTTTATTATTTCAGTCCCACGGGAGGAACGAAAAAGGTAAGCGATATTTTTGCCGCTGCCATAGGCAAAGATGCAGTATGGCATGATTTGAGAGATAAGCAAACGCCGACGGAGCAACCGCAGGGTGAGCTGATTATTGTTGCAGCACCTGTATTTGCCGGACGAATTCCTTCTGTCGTGCGCGAAAAAATAAAAACGCTTGCCGGTGAGGGAAAGCAGGCAGTAACCATCGCTGTTTATGGTAACAGGGCCTATGAAGATGCGCTGCTGGAGATGAATGATATTCTGATTCAAGGCGGCTTTACGGTAATAGCTTCCGCTGCCTTTGTGGCGCAGCATTCTATTGTGCCGGAGGTTGGCGCCGGCAGACCGGATGCGGAGGATATAAAAGAAATCCGTGCATTTGCAGAAGCGGTTAAGAACAGTACTTCTGCAGAAAATGTTCAGGTTCCCGGTAATCGCCCATATAAACCGGAGATGAATGTGGCGGCAGCGCCGCTTTCGCTGCCGTCATGCACAGCGTGCGGAGCATGCGCAAAAATCTGCCCGACGGATGCTATAGCAAATGAGGACGGAAAGATGGCTACGGATACAGCAAAATGCATTCTTTGCATGGCCTGTGTTCATGCATGTCCGAAGCAGGCAAGAATTCTTCCGCTACCATTGCAGCAAAAAACCGATAACATGCTTGCTGCATTCAAGGCTGTCAGAAACAAGAATGAGGTGTTTTTCTAAGAGCTTTTGCTTATATGCGCTTTAACGGCTTTTTAACATACAGAAATGCCGTTGCTTTTGCCAGCAGGCGTAATTTATGCTACAATATAATATCATGATTATTTGAGAGCGGAGAGTAGCGATGATAGCTAAAATAATTATAAGCGCCAACGAAGACGAAACCCGTATGGGGTTGCTGGAAAACGGAATATTGATGGAATATCTGGTAGAGCGCAAGGAAGAGCAGCATCTTGTAGGCAGCATATTTAAAGGCAAGGTCTGCAATGTAGTCCGTGGCATTCAGGCTGCCTTTGTTGATATCGGCCTGGAGCAAAATGCATTTCTGTATCTGGGCAATAAAAAGAATGTTACAGAAGGACAAAGCCTGATAGTGCAGATATCTAAGGATGCACGCGGTACTAAGGGACCTACTGCTACCCGCGAAATTACCTTGCCGGGACGCTATGTGGTGTTGCTGCCGCAGGCGGATTATGTGGGTATTTCGCGTAAGATTACCGATAAGGAGGAGCGCGAGCGTCTGAATACGATTTGCGAGGGCGTGCGTCCTGCAGGTATGGGAATTGTGGTGCGCACGGCGGCAACCGGTGTTGCGCGTGAGCTTTTGGAGCGCGATGTGCAGGAGCTGGCGGCTGACTGGAAGGTGTTGGCGGCGCGTGAGCGTGTAGCGAAGGCTCCCTGCCTGCTGAGGCGCGAGCTTGATCTGCCTATCCGTATTGTGCGCGACTATCTGCGTCCGGAGCTGACGGAGATTGTGATTGATAATCTGCCGATTTATAAACGTGTAGAAGAGCTGCTGGCCGAGATGCCGCAGGCACAGGATATCAGGGTAACGCTGTATCAGGGTCTGGAGGATATCTTTGAATATCATAAGCAGGGCGAAGCAGTTGCCGGCATCAGTGACAGACAGGTGACGTTGCCTAGCGGCGGTTATCTGGTTGTTGACCATACTGAGGCGATGACTGTTATTGACGTCAACAGCGGCAAGTTCAGCGGACGCGAAAACCTGGAAGAAACGATTATGCAGATTAACCGCGAGGCGGCGCTGGAGATTGCGCGTCAGCTGCGTTTGCGTGATATTGGCGGCATTATAGTAGTAGATTTTATTGATATGCATACCGATAATCACAAAAGAGAGATTATTAACTCCCTGCAGCAGGCGCTGAAGGGGGACAAAATGCATCCCAAGGTGCAGGATATCACGGTACTGAATCTTGTGGAGATTACCAGAAAAAAATCGCGTCAGAATTTATCAAGTGTATTATATACTCCCTGCCCGGTATGTAACGGCAGCGGACGTGTGCAAAGCAGAGAAAATCTTTCTTTGGAAATCAAGCGTCGTCTGCGTACCTTACTTAAGCGCCGCAGCAGCTCAAAGAATCTTTTGATTACCGCTAATCCCTGGCTGGCAGAGTGGCTTGTAAGCAAGGATTTGCGTGCTTGGGAACGGGAACTGGCCTGCTCCCTGAAGGTTGAGGCAGATGCTTCCCTGCATGTAGAAAGTTTTATGATTTTAGATAACAGCGGTGTTGACAAATAGCAGACATTAAGGTAAAATACTCTAGTATGGACTGATTTGGTCCGTCCCCAACCGCGCAGAGAGGTTCTGAAAATCCCTGGCGTCAGGGTACCGTATTTGGCGAGTCTATCATTAAGGGAGGTGCAATAGATGTACGCAATTATCAAAACCGGTGGCAAACAATACCGCGTAAGCGAAGGCGAAACTCTGCAAGTTGAAAAACTGAACGCAGAAGTTGGCGCTGAAGTAGTTTTTGAAGAAGTTCTGACCGTTGTAAATGATGCTGATGTTAAGATTGGCAAGCCCGTAGTTGAAGGTGCAAAAGTTGTTGCTAAAGTTGTTGAACACGGCAAAGCAGACAAAATTTTCGTTTTCAAATACAAAGCTAAATCCAACTACCGTAAACGTCAAGGTCATCGTCAACCGTTCACTACTGTTGAAATCACCGCTATTAACGCATAATTTTTATGGTAAGTGTTGATTTATTCAGGAACAAGCAGGGTATGATTACCGGCTATAAGGTCAGTGGTCATGCAGGTTACAGCGAAGAAGGCTCAGACATTGTCTGCAGCGCGGTTTCCGCTCTGACACAGGCTCCCTTGCTTGGCTTGGAAAAACATTTGAAACTCAATCCGTCCTATGTCGTTAATCAGGAGGACGGAATCTTCGAGGTAGCATTGAACAGTGCTCCTACCGACCTGACAGAGGCTATATTGCAAACCATGATTTATGGAGTGGAATCAATAGCGCGTCAGTGTCCGCAATATGTTCGCATTCAAGAACATAGGAGGTGAAAGTAATGTTTGAAATTATTCTGCAATTACATGCACATAAAAAAGGTACTGGTAGCTCCCACAACGGTCGTGACTCTAACGCACAACGTCTGGGTACCAAAGCTCATGACACCCAGCTGGTAACCGCTGGCAGCATCATCGTTCGTCAACGTGGTACTAAATTCCATCCGGGCAACAATGTTGGCATGGGCAAGGACTACACTATTTATGCTAAGGTTGAAGGTCGCGTTAAATTTGAACGCAAAGGCCGCGACAAACGCCAAATCAGTGTATATCCTGTTGAAGAAGCAGCAATGTAATCTTCATAAAAATTACTCCGTAACCCTTGGGTTACGGAGTTTTTTGTATTTCCGGCACTAGATGAAAAAATGCTTCCCCGCAAAGGGAAGCATTTTGATTTTAGTAACAGGTTATTTTGCTGCGCGATAGATATTTTCCATATCTTCGACACTCAGTACCTTGAACTGGCCGATGGTGCGCGTATTCATAAAGCTGCATTTATATGCCAGCTCTTTGATTTCATCTTCTGTGAGGTCCTTGCCGATAAGCTCGTGAATGTTGGTGGGCATACCGATATGGTGGAAGAAGCTTTCCATTGCAGCAATGCCTTCCAAAGCTGTAGCTTCGGGATTGCGGAAGTTGTAGGGAATATGGAAAACGTTAGCTGCTAGCTGGGCAAAGCGGCCGATGTTTTCTTTATATACGTAGCGTGCCCAGCTGCCCCATACTGCTGCCAGGCCTGCACCGTGAGCAACGCCGAACATGCTGCTCAGCTCGTGCTCCAGCTGGTGGCAGGACCAGTCGCCAAAGGTGCGGTCGCCGGTGGTTTCGTTGTGTGATAGGGTGCCGCTCCACATAATTTCAGCGCGGGCATCGTAATTATCCGGCTCTTTGAGTGCAATTTTTGCATAGCGCATAACATTGCGCAGCAAGGTTTCGGCGATACCGTCGATTAGTGCCAGCTGATGCGTTGACGGCGCAGTAAAATAACGCTCCAAGGTATGTACCATTATATCAGTGCAGCCGCTGGCTGTCTGGTAGGCAGGCAGCGTATAGGTAAGCTCAGGGTTCATAATAGCGAATTTACAGTAGCCGTAGTCGGTAGAAAGGCCACGCTTGAGCATGCCGTCCTCGTTGGTGATAACGCTGCAGTTGCTCATTTCGCTGCCTGCTGCCGCGATAGTCAGCACAGCGCCGAGCGGAGCGCAGGCGGTAATCTCTTTTTTCTTGGCATAATAATCCCAAATATCTCCGGGGTTAGCCAGGCCGTAGCCAATGCCCTTGGCGCTGTCGATAACACTGCCGCCGCCGACTGCGAGAATAAAATCAACGTTCTCCTCACGGCACAGTTCTACGCCCTTCTTAACCATGGAAAGCTGTGGATTAGGCACAACGCCTCCCAACAGTACGTATTCCAGGCCTGCGTCCTGCAGGCTGGCGCAGACGCGGTCCAGCAGACCGCTTTTCTTGGCGCTGTGGCCGCCGAAGTGTACGAGTACCTTGTGGGCACCGTAATATTTACACCATTTACCTGCTTCATGTTCGGTATTTTTACCGAAGATTATTTGTGTAGGTGCGTGAATCTGAAAATGATCCATAATATCAGCTCCTTGCGAGTAATAAATTAGCATTGACTAAATGCGATAGAATAATAACAAAAAGACTGCCTAGTGTCGTAGGCAGTCTCTCTCAAAACAAATCTGGAGAGGACTGAAATACGGCTATCAGAAATCTCTCGTTCTTTGCTTATTATAGGAAATAATATTTTCTTTGTCAATTTATTTTAAATGTAAGGCTTAGCGCTTTTTTAATCCCAGTATTTCCTCCGGCAGCTGCGCCAGGGTAATTGCCGCAAATACCAGAGCACAGCCAAAGATTTCACGGCTGCTCATAGCCTGTCCCAAAATAAGCCAGCCGCTTACCAGTGCGAAGGCTGATTCCAGACTCATCAGCATGCAGGCAACCAGGGAGCTGACATGTTTTTGACCGACAATCTGCAGCGTGTAGGCTACACCGCTGGACATGATACCGGCGTAGGCGATAGGTGCCCAGCCTGCAATAATATTGCTCATGGATGGTGTTTCGAAAATAAACATCAGCACACCGTTGATTACAGTGCAGGTCATAAATTGTATGAGTGACAGGCGCACGCCGTCAAGATTTTTTATGATATTTTCTATGGCGATAATCTGTGCGGCAAAGCAGAAGGCACAGATGAGGGTGTATAAATCACCTTTGTTGATAGAGAAGCCTTCGTTGATGCAGATGAAGTACATGCCTACAGCAGCTACGACGACGCTGATGCCCTGCAGCAGGGAAACGGAGCGACGATAAAAGATATAGCTTAAAACAGGTACCAGAATGATATAGAGTGCTGTAATAAAGCCGCTTTTGCCTACGGTGGTGTACATTATGCCAAGCTGCTGGAAAAAGCAGGCGAGTGAGAGGAAAAGACCACAGGTGATGCCGCCCTTAATTAAACGGTCTTTATAAACAGGGTCATCACTGCCTAAAACAGTAAAGCGCTTACCTGCCGCTTTGTCGAACAATAGGCAACAGCCAAATAAAAATACAGTAGCTAAAACACTGCGCGCGCAGTTGAAGGTTAACGGTTCGGCGTAATCGCCGCCGACGCTTTGCGCGATAAAGGCAGTACCCCAGATGAAGGCACACAAGGTGAGTATGAGAACGCCGCGTGTACTGTGATTATTTGCTGATGAATTATTCATAAACAACACCCCTATAACAAAACAATAAGATGAAAATAATTATACCATATTTTGCAGTGCGTGTACAAAGGTAACAGCTTGAAAAATCGCTGCTGAAGGGATAATTTTGAGCTGTTTTTCTGCGGAACATTTCCTCTCGCAGGACTTTTTTGTAAAGCGATTAGCTGAAAATGTAAAAAATAAAGCTAAGTGCTAAATTGGCAAAAAAATCGTCTACAATCAAATTTATCAACATATTGATGAATTTATCTTTGACACCTACGACATATTGTGGTAGAATAAAGCTACCGAAAATGCTACGCTGAACCGTAGCTGTTTTTCATGATTAAGACAAGGCTTTGACCGTTACGGTCAGAGCCTTGAATAACGTATAGGTGTATTTTAAGAATAACTTATGGATTTTTGCTCTTAGTTATTATACGAAGATATTGATTTATAACTTTAATTTTACAGGAAAGGATGCTGAAAGGTTATGAAAGTAATTAAGCGCGATGGCACAACAGTAGATTTTGATGCCGCCAAGATTGTCGTTGCTATTCAAAAAGCCAATGCTGCCGTAGAACCGGAATTTCGTATTGAGGAGGATAAAATCCAGGAAATTGCGGATAGCGTACAATCTCGTAACCGTATGCGCCTGCTTGTAGAAGACATTCAGGATATGGTAGAGCATAGCCTGATGGATGCAGGTAAGTTTGAATTGGCAAAGCAGTATATTATTTACCGTTATAAACGTGCTTTGGTGCGTAAGGCTAACACTACCGATGATTCTATTCTGTCCTTAATCCGCAACAGCAATAAGGACGTTATGGAAGAAAACAGTAATAAAAATGCGACAATGGCTGCTACTCAGCGTGACCTGATTGCCGGTGAGGTTTCCAAGGATCTGACAAAGCGTATCATGCTGCCGGCAAAGATTTCCAAGGCGCATGAAGAAGGCGTGCTGCATTTTCATGATGCTGACTATTTTATTCAGCCTATTTTCAACTGCTGCCTGATTAATATCGGCGATATGCTGGATAACGGCACGGTTATGAACGGCAAAATGATTGAAAGCCCTAAAAGCTTTCAAGTTGCCTGCACCGTTATGACACAGATTATTGCATCCGTTGCTTCCAGCCAGTACGGCGGTCAGTCTGTTGATATCCGTCATCTTGGCAAATATCTGCGTAAGAGCTACGAAAAGTTTAAAAAGAGCATCAAGGAAACCTCCGGAGGCAACATTGATGACGAAACTCTGGAGCGTCTGACGAACGAGCGCCTGCGCTACGAGCTGAAGGGCGGCGTACAGACCATTCAGTATCAGATTAATACCTTGATGACTACCAATGGTCAATCTCCGTTTGTTACCCTGTTTTTGAATCTGCAGAAGGATGATCCGTATCTGAAGGAAAACGCTATGATCGTGGAAGAAATTCTGCGTCAGCGTCTGCAGGGCATCAAAAATGATAAGGGCGTTTATGTAACCCCGGCCTTCCCGAAGCTGGTTTATGTTCTGGATGAGCATAACTGCCTGAAGGGTGGCAAGTACGATTATATTACACGTCTGGCAGTAAAATGCAGCGCTAAGCGTATGTATCCCGATTACATCAGCGCTAAGAAGATGCGTGAAAACTACGAAGGCAATGTTTTCTCCCCGATGGGTTGCCGCAGCTTCCTGTCTCCTTGGAAGGATGAAAACGGTAACTATAAATTCGAAGGTCGCTTCAATCAGGGCGTAGTTTCTCTGAACCTGCCGCAGATTGGCATTGTTGCCAAAGGCGATGAGCAGAAGTTCTGGAAACTGCTGGATGAGCGTCTGGAGCTGTGCTTTGAAGCGCTCATGTGCCGTCACAATGCGCTTAAGGGTATTAAGAGCGATGTCAGCCCTGTACATTGGCAGTACGGTGCTATTGCCCGTCTGGGTAAGGGCGAGACTATAGACAAGTATCTGGAAAACGGTTATTCTACCATTTCTCTCGGCTATATCGGCCTTTATGAGCTGACCAAGCTGATGAAAGGTGTAAGCCATACCGATCCTGCAGGCAAGGATTTTGCTCTGCGCGTTATGAACCGTCTGCGCGGTGCCTGCGATAAATGGAAGGCACAGACAGGTCTGGGCTTCGGTCTGTACGGTACACCGGCAGAAAGCCTTTGCTATCGCTTCGCACGTATCGACAAGGAACGTTTCGGCACGATTGAGGATGTTACCGATAAGGGCTACTATACTAACTCCTATCATGTTGATGTACGCGAGAAGATTGATGCTTTCAGCAAATTTAAATTTGAAAGCCAGTTCCAGAATATTTCCTCCGGCGGTGCGATTTCTTATGTAGAAATTCCTAATATGCGTCACAACACCGAAGCATTGGAAGAGGTTGTCAAATTCATTTATGATAACATCCAGTATGCGGAGTTTAATACCAAATCCGATTACTGCCATGTTTGCGGCTTTGACGGTGAAATTACCATTAATGATGACAATGAGTGGGAATGCCCCGCATGCCACAACAAGGATCACTCCAAGATGACGGTTATCCGCCGTACCTGCGGTTATCTGGGAGAGAACTTCTGGAATGTAGGCAAGACTAAGGAAATCAAAGCCAGAGTAATGCATCTGTAATTTGCGAGGTGAGGGCGTATGAATTACGCAGAAATAAAAAATCTGGATATTGCTAACGGACCGGGCTTGCGTGTATCGCTGTTTGTAAGCGGCTGTACACATCATTGCAAGGGCTGCTTCAACCCGGAGTCCTGGAATTTTAATTACGGACAGCCATTTACGGAAGCAACGCAAGAGCATTTGCTGGAGCTGTTGGAGAACGAACATATCCGCGGCCTGTCGCTTTTGGGCGGTGAACCCTTCGAGCCTGCCAATCAGGCAGCGCTGCTGCCGTTCCTGCGCAAGGTAAGAGCACGCTTCCCCAAGAAGGATATCTGGTGCTACAGCGGCTATGATTTCGAAAAGGATATGCTGACCGGTAACCTGGGACCTTGGGAAATTACTGAGGAAATGTTGTCCTACATTGACGTACTGGTAGACGGAGAATTTAAGCTGGAGCTGAAAAATCCTAATCTGCGTTTTCGCGGCAGTGCCAATCAGCGCGTTATCTTAGTGCATGAATCGCTGAAGGAAGACGGCATTGTACAATGGGATGACGGCGAGGGCTTGAGCATCTGATAAGCAGTGCGGTTACAAATTTATAAAATGCAAAGCATCCAGGCTCGCAGGAGCAGGGATGCCGGAAAAAGAAATAGCATTGTCGGTCTTGGCAGGACTGACAATGCTATTTTAATTGTGTGCGTAATGATTGTGGGATAACTGATTCAATAAAGGCTTTAACTATTGCCGGATCAAAATCGAGGCCTGCCTTGTTCTGCAGCTCGATGATAGCGTCGGCGTGAGTTTTTTGCCAATGCTGGGTGCAGGGGTTAAGGTTGCGGTCATAATAGTTGGCTACGGCGACTATGCGTGCGCCGATAGGGATGTTCTGTCCCTTCAGGCGTTTGGGATAACCGGTGCCGTCCCATTTTTCATGGTGCGCGCGGATGATATCGCTGATGGTATCAAAGCCGGGAATATTCTCCAGCATGCTGGCGCCTGCGATGCAGTGACGTTTATAAATAGACTGTTCGCGCGTAGAAAGAAACGGCAGCTTAGCCAAAATAATATTGGGTACGGAAAGCTGACCGATATCGTGCAGCAGTGCTGCTGTTTTTATCTGCGAAACCTCGCTGGCAGGCAGACCAAGCTTAGCGGCAGTGCTGGCAGAATAATTGGCAACCTGCTGGCTGTGCAGATAAATTTCCCTATTTTTAATTTCCAGCATTCTTAAATAGAACTCGCAGATATCCTTCGTCAGGCGAGCATCTGCAAAGTCCAGGCATTGTGGTATAGCAATCATAAAGCGTATTTCCTTTTTATCCGTTCAATATCGAGTACAAATAGTATAGCACTTTTTGACAAAAGATAAAAGTATGCAGGCCGATTGACTTGCAAAAAAATTTTTTTCCCATTATAATAGATAGGACAACTCAGGTCTGTGGTTGCAAGTCGATGCCAGTTGCAGGCGAAACGATCCACGTAAGCAGCAAAATTTTGCTGTGAGCACGGTGCAGCTTAGAAGTAAGTCCTGCCGCAAAAAAATTATGGGCGAGAGAGGTAGTAGTGGGGAGCGGAATGCTTAGGAGCGAACCTTCCAGCAGGCGAGTGTGGGGGCGAAAACCAGGTCAGCTGAGTTGTTTTTTGTGCAAGAAAACAAGATGAAGTAAATTGGGAATTGTTTTACATATGGGGATTATGAAGCAGGAGAGGATTTTGAAGAAAATTCTCTCCTGTTGATCTTAATATGGCTATTTACTCCTTGTCTGATATTAAAGTAATGCTTTATACTGTAATTAGTTAGCATGGTAATAGGTAGATTGTTATTGTTAGTGTGTTAAATTTGTAGTCTATACGAGGTGATTTTTATGGATGAAAAATTTAAGCAGATTAGAATTGTAGATATCGATAAGCTTGATGTTTATCAAGATAAACGTAATTGCTATTCTGAAATAGAGAATTTCGTGAATAGCCATAAGGGCACTAAGGGACAGATTTGCACTATAGGTGGTTTGCTTTCTACCGGGAAAACGGTACTTCTTAATCAGATAGCGAAGGAACTGCACGCAAAAGGTCATAAGTGTTTATATCTTAGTTGTTCTGATGAATATGCAAATATTATTCAAGATCGTGATAATAATGTCGTTCATAGACCAGAAATCGAGGAATTGTATGGATTATTAGATCAGGCGATTAAAGAAGATTATAAGTATATTTTTATAGATGAGATAACTTTTATTAAAGATTTTGTTGGTCAGGGTAATGTTTTGTCTAATTATTATGCTAATCAGGGCTTGAATATTATTGTTACGGGTACGGATTCTCTTAGTTTTATATTGGCTACGCAAGATTGTTTGATGGACAGGATGAAATTAATTCACACTTCTTATGTTTCTTTTGCGGAGTATAATAGATTATTAGGCAAAGGTCTTGATGATTATATTCAATTTGGTGGAACATTAAAAGATGAATCACCTTATAAGGACAGAGATGCTACAAGAGAATATACTGGTAAGGCTATAGTGAAAAATATAATTCGTTCGGTTTGTGGAAACGAACATATGGATCCTCAAGCACTTACTTTGTTATATTCAGAAGAAGAGCTTGTCTCGACTATTCATAGATGTGTTAAGCAGATGCATCAGGATTTTCTTGTTTCTGCAATTACTAGAAATAACGGCGCTTTTGAATCACAGCCTTTACATCTTGGCATTAATAATACTCGTAGTTTCCTTTATAGCAGGCATATTCTTGACGAGCAGATAGAAAAATCTTTAGCTGTCTTGAATAAAAACAAAATAAAAGTCAATATGATGCAAGAAGACGAAGATGTTATAAAAAAATTTCTTGAGGATTTGGATTTGGTATTGACTATTCCAATATATCTTTCGGTAAAAGGGGAGAATCCTGTTCGGGAAAGGAATATGCAGATTATAAGTCAGGCTGGTATAGTTTATTGTCATGCTACAGATTTACTTAAATTACTTACTAGTGATGAGCATTGGAAAAATTTAGAAGTATGCGGCTTAGAGAATAAGGAAAAATTCATAGAAAAAGCAGAGAGTGAAATTAAAGGTGCTATTTTAGCAAACCATCTTATCTATGATACCTATAAGGCGCTTCATGAAAATTATTATGTGACGAAAATTAGTAGGAATTCTGATGGTAAAGAGGTTAACCTGGCTATAGTTGATAAGCAGTCCAAGGATACATATTTGTTTGAAGTAGGGTATTCACAATATAAAGCTGATAATCAGGTTAAAAATTTAGTAAACGAAGATTTCAATAATTATATTGAGGAGAGCTTTGGTAAAATAAAAGGACGTTACGTTATTTATACTGGCGAGAAAGACAGTGTTGAATCAGCTTTGGGAGAAATTAAGTTTTTTTCAGCAGAACTATTTTTAAAAAGTGTTGTTAATGTAAATAACGTCGAGAATTTATTAGATTTGCTAAATTAAGAAGTCAGATGGTATGAGAATGATTTGCCCCAATAGCATTTCTTTATTGACCATGATTCACTCTACGTAATGGTGATAGTAATGTCTTTTTTTGTTACCTAAATTACAGTTTGCCGCAAAATGAAAAAAAATGCGGCAAATTTTTATTTTTATACTGTTTTTTTTCATAAAAATACTTTACCTTGCGGGAATTTAGGTATATAATGTACGTATCTCAAAAATGGCTTACAATATCGAAAGGGGAAATTGATGATGAAGAAGATTTTGTTTTTAGTTATGGCAGTTCTGGCTGCTGCTTCTATGATGATTGCCGGCTGCGGCGGTGGCGATAAAAAAGCTGCTGAACCGGAAAAGGTACTGCGTGTAGGTACAGAACCGACCTTTGCACCTTTTGAATTCCAAAAAGAGGGCAGCAAAAGCTATGATGGCTTTGACATGGATCTGGCACGTGCTATCGGCAAGCAAATGGGCTACAAGGTTGAAATTGTCAGCATGGGCTTTGATGCTTTGATTCCGGCACTGAACTCCGGTAACATTGATGTTGTTGCTGCAGGCATGAGCATTAATGAAGAACGTCAAAAGGCTGTTACCTTCTCTGAACCTTATTATACTTCCGGCCTGATTGTCATGGTAAATAAGGACAACAATGAAGTTAAGAGTGTTAAAGATTTGGAAGGCAAACGTATTGCCTGCCAAATCGGTACTACCGGTGAAAAGAATGCCAGAAACGTTGCTAACGCTAAAGTAACTGCTTTCAACACTAATGATGAAGCTGTTATGGAATTGAAAAACAAAGGCGTTGATGCGATTATCAATGATAGTCCTGTAGTTGGTTATTACCTGGCACAGGGCGGCAATAACAGCATGAAGACTGTTGGCGATATCATGGAAGCAGAGCAATACGGTCTGGCTGTTAAAAAAGGCAATGATAAGCTTGCGGGCGAAATCAACAAGGCTTTGGCTGAGTTGAAGAAAAATGGTGAATATGACAAGATTTACAAAACCTGGTTTGGTGAAGTAAAGAAATAATATTTTGTTCACTACGGAGCACGACAGGGTTTAATTGCCGGACGTGCTCCGTTTGATGTTATAAAATTAGAAAAGAAAAAATGAGGGGGACCAACAAATGAAAAAGGTATTAGTATTTTTAATGATGGCTATTATGGCCTGCAGCATGCTGCTGACCGGCTGCGGCGGTGAGGAAAAAAAGGCGGCTGACAGCGCTAAGGTTTTGCGTGTCGGCACTGAGCCTGTATTCGCACCGTTTGAATTTCCTAAGGAAGGCAGCAAGGATCTGACCGGCTTTGATATTGAGCTGATTGAAGCTCTTGGCAAGCAAATGGGCTACAAGGTTGAAATGGTAAGCATGGGCTTTGATGCTCTTATTCCGGCGCTGAATTCCAACAATATTGATGTTGCTATTGCCGGTATGACCATTACCGACGAACGTAAAAAGGTTGTTGATTTTACCGAATCCTATTATACTTCCGGTCTGATGATTATGGTACGTAAAGACAGCAATGTAAAATCCATCGATGATTTGAAGGGCAAAACTATTGCCTGCCAAATCGGTACTACAGGTGAAAATAAATCCAGAACTGTTGAAGGTGCTAAAGTAAAGGCATTCAATACTCAGGACGAGGCTTCTCTGGAGCTGAAAAACGGCGGTGCTGATGCTGTAATCGGTGATGCTCCGGTTGTTGAATACTATATGACCAAAGCAGGCAAGGGCTTTGCTAAAACTGTTGGTGAAAGAATGGAAGCTGAGCCTTATGGTATTGCTGTTAAAAAAGGTAGCAAGCTGGCCGGCGATTTAAATAAAGCTTTAGCTGAATTGAAAAAAAGCGGCGAATATGATAAGCTTTATACTAAATGGTTTGGAGAGAAAAAATAAGCAGTGGTTCTCTCCGGCCTGCAACTAAGAATTTAGAAGGGATTGGGAGAATATGAATTTTGAGCTTATGGCAAATTCGTTTCCGCTTTTGCTGGCCGGTGCCGCTATTACCGTAGAGATTACGGCGATGAGCGTTACCTTCGGTCTGCTGATTGGCTGCATGATCGGTATTGCGCGCTTGTGCAGCATTAAGCCGTTACGTTATTTTGCCAATGTTTATGTCGATTTTATCCGCGGCACCCCGCTGCTGGTACAAATCTTCCTCGTGTATTTTGCGTTGCCTAACATTATCGGCAGCCGTGTTGATCCGTTTGTGGCAGCAATTTCCGCCTGCTCCATCAACAGCGGTGCGTATGTTGCCGAAATCTTCCGTGCCGGCATTCAGTCTATCGACAAGGGACAGATGGAAGCAGGCCGCAGCCTCGGTATGACCTGGGCACAGACTATGCGCTATATCATCATGCCGCAGGCCTTCAAGCGCATCATTCCGCCTCTGGGCAATGAATTTATTGCGATGCTGAAGGATTCCTCTCTGGTTTCCGTTATCGGTTTCGAAGAGCTGACTCGTCGTGGCCAGCTGATTATTGCCCGTACCTACGCTTCCTTTGAAATCTGGATGGCTGTAGCTATTATCTATCTGATTATGACCTTTGCCGTTGCAAGGTTTACCGGTTATCTGGAGCGGAGGTTTGACACGAAATGAGCAAGGAAATGATTGTAATCAAAGATCTGAAGAAAAGCTTTGGTGATTTGCACGTACTCAAGGGTGTAAACCTGACGATTGCGGAAAAAGAGGTTGTAGTTATTATCGGCCCCAGCGGCAGCGGTAAGAGTACTCTGCTGCGCTGCATCAACTTTTTGGAGGAGCCTACCGGCGGTAGCATTGTTATCGACGGTATTCCGCTGAACGGTGAGGCTAATATCAACGAAATCCGCAAGGAAGTAGGCATGGTATTCCAGCGCTTTAATCTGTTCCCGCATATGACTGTTATGCAGAATCTGATGCTGGCACCGATGAAGGTACGCGGCGTTTCTAAGGATGAAGCAGAAAAGACTGCGCATATGTACCTGAAAAAGGTTGGCATGGAAGATAAAGCCAACAATTATCCTGATCAGCTCAGCGGTGGTCAGCAACAGCGTGTTGCTATTGCGCGTGCCCTGTGCATGAAGCCGAAGGCTTTGCTGTTTGACGAGCCTACCAGTGCTCTTGATCCGGAAATGGTTAACGAGGTTCTGGACGTTATGAAGCAGCTGGCTAACGAAGGCATGACCATGGCTGTTGTTACTCACGAAATGGGCTTTGCCCGTGAGGTTGGCGACCGTGTATGCTTCGTAGACGGCGGCAAAATTTTGGAAGAAGGAACTCCTGAGGAGATTTTTGGTAATCCAAAAGAGGAGCGTACCAAAAACTTCCTGTCCAAGATTTTATAAGATAATTAAATATCGGCAACATATTTCATGATGATTATGATTAAGCATTACAGTTAATTAGCCTTGTGCTACGGTTGATAAGGTAATTATTTTCGCTAAAAAGAAATATTTCATGTTGCAAAAAACATAACTTCGCTCTAAGAGTGTTAACCGATATCTGAAAGATATTACTTTTATAGGTTATCTTAGAGCGGAGTTTTTCTATTCATATTTAAATTTTCTTTGCAATTTACGTCAGAATGAGAATATGGTTGTCAGTTGGTTGACGTATAATTACAATATAATAATGCTTTAAACATTAAGGGCTTCGTTCTAAAATTACGGAGTCCTTTTTGATTTATCAGGTGCCGTAGGCACCTGCAAGCTAAAAGTACTCGATGTACTTTTGCTTGACGGGGGGGGGATAACATGCTATAATTCTAGCAGTGACTAATTATGTAATTAAAGTAATTGCAAAATAAGAAAAAAACAAATATACATAATTAACAATTTAGAAAGCTTTACATGCAAGTATTTTCCTCTTTGAGGAACTGCAAACACTACATGATATATTGCTATAAAATTTAAGAGTCTAACGAGAAAACAAGAGAATAAAAGCGTATCAGGTGTATTATACTTAATAGGTAAACAGGTGCAAAACCTGTGCTGTCCCGCAGCTGTAATGTGGAGCTGGCCTTATATAGTCACTGGGAAACCGGGAAGACAAGGCTGGCAGTGAAGCAGAGCCAGAAGAACTGCCTGATATAGGGCCTTTAAAACAACCTGCGATGGACAGGATTGTGCTTTCCCGGGGATAAGTGCGTCTTGCTGTCACAGTACGGCAAGACGCTTTTATTTTCACTGCGATATTTGCATGAAGTGTATTTATTATTCTTGCATATTAACATCTGACAAGCGGAACAAGGATAGCTTGGTCAGATGCTTTTATGAAAATAAAATTTTTCCCAGTATGCTCAAGAATTACGAGAGAAAGGAGGAGCTATGAAAAGGATATTTATGCTGCTGACCTTAATTTTTGCGCTGATGTGCCCAGCACTTGCCGGTGCGGAGGTATCAAGCGACAAAATGATTTTGGATTGGACAACATCCAAGGTATGGGTTAACGGCGGCGAGCTGTGTGTAACAGGTACTTTTGTTAACAAGCGTAATGATGTAGCAATCACTAAGCTGAACGAATTTATTATGCGTGTTACCTACACAGATAAAAATGGCGAGCGTAAGCAATTTCTTGGCAGACCGGTAAAGTTTCCGCTGTGCAAGATTCCTGCCAATGGTTCGCGTAAGCTGAATCTTAACTTTGGCAAATTTGCTGACGAAACCGTTGGCAACTGGGTAACGGCGCAGACCTATACGTTTACGTATATTAACGGTGCGCGGTTCTGATAATGTTTTTGATGAGTATTAGGCGTTGAGTTTGCAAGAAACTCAAATTTTACAGAAAGAAGTGTATGAGTAACATGAAGAGAAGATATACAGCTGCGGCTGCTATGATGATGGTAATGGGCCTGTGCGCAAGCGCAAGCGCAGCAGCTACTGTTGACAAAAACTTAGATAATTATACTTTGGATGGCGTTATTGTTGAAGCTGATGCCGTAAGAAACCAATTTGGTGATATTAATACTGAGCAATCCTACTATCGTACTGGTGGTGACGTTAATGTAATTACCAGCCAGACTTTAGAGAAACGTCATTATCAGCAATTAGGTGATGCTTTAAAAACTATTCCCGGTGTACAGGTACAATCTCCTGGCGGCTATAGAGGCGGCGAATATGGTTATACCCAAACCCATACTATTGTAAGCATTAATGGTGATGCCAGAGTAGTAGTATTGATTGACGGACGTCGTCTGGATAACACATCTGGCGGCACAGTTGCAGGCAATTCTGGTTCTGGTTCTAAGGCAATGGTAGATATTAACCAGATTACCAGCATGGATAATATCGATAAAATCGAAGTCATTAAAGGACCTGGTGCTTCTATTTATGGTGCAGATGCTACAGGTGGTGTTATCAATATCATTACTAAAAAAGGTGGACAGAAAACAACCGGTTCTATAGATTATTCTGCTGGTTCTTGGAATAAACGTAACTATGGAATGTCTGTGTCCGGTGGTAGCGATGACGGAAAGTTAAAGGTATTCATGTCTGGACGCCGTGAAACCGGTAGTGATTCTCATTACAAAGATGGTCTGACCGGTGTAAACCATAAATGGGCACAAACCGGTTATAAAGAAGATTCTATCAATGCACGTGTTGACTATGATTTTGATGATACACATAGATTGACTGTAGCCTACAGTCACTTACAGGGTGATGATGATTATCCGCTGACAGCACCTTATTATAAATATTTGACTCCCACCGAGTGGGAAAGAATTAAACAATATTATGACCAAGGCCTTACCGGCAATATTAAAAATCCAGGCTACAGAAACTTATGGATTATGTGGCTTGGTGCATATAACGCATACAATAAGAATAACTATGATGTAACCTATTCCTTTAATAAGGAAAACGGTATGGAAAGCTTTATCAGATACTACAAACAGAATGAAAGATATTGGGGTTCCTTCGGCGGTGGTGACGGAGATTTGGCAGCACCGTTGCCGTTCACTAAGGAATGGGATGAATGGGCAAAAACTCATTACAGAGGAAGAAACTATAGATCTTATTATAATGAGCTGAAAAATGACGGCGTTCAGCTCCAGCTTGCAAAATCTGTCGGCATTCATGATTTGCTGACAACCTGGACTTATGATAAATCCAAATACTTAAGCTTCCGTACCAAAACAAATCAGAAATCTGTAGTTGAAAGAGACAGCGTTTTAGGTTATATCCAGGATAAAATCCATATCAATGATCATTGGGATATTACACCGTCTGTAAGATATTCCTATTACAGTGATTTTTCACGAACTGACAGAGATGGTACAAAATGGAATTCTGCTGAATCCACAACTACCATTACTCCGACCTTAAATACACAGTATGCCTTTGATGATACAGCAAGCATGTATTTGGGCTATACTAAAGTATACAGACCTTTGCGTGTTGGTGACTATGATAGAACCAATGGCAGCGCTCCTGCTGGATTGGAAGACGAAAAGGGTGATGTTTGGACAATTGGTGTAAGAAAGGATTTCTCTGATAATACATCTGTTTCCGTGCATTACGATTACACCAAAATGAGCAATGCTGTGGCAAGATACAGTGTATGGGATAAGGATGTTAAAGATTTTAAACTGAAGTATGTAAATGCTAAGGAAGATAAAAAATCATTTAACTTTACTATTTCTCAAAAATTTAACGAGCATTTAGGACTGAATTTGAACTATTCTCATGCATGTGACGAATGGAAAGCAAAAAATGGTATGCAATTCGATCCGGATTTGTCTTGGGCAGATGGTAATGTCAATACTGCAATCAACAAACTGCGTCCGCAGAATATTTACACTGCAGATTTGACCTATGAAAATGACAAACTGAGCGTTTCTTTGTTTGGTAACTACTATACAGGCTTAAACACTGAAGCATATACAAGCAACAGATTCTTCGTGCTTGACTTGGCTGCTAACTACGAATTTAAGAAAAATTGGATTCTCTATGGTACAGTAAGCAACCTGACCAATCAGGCTTGGGAGAATACTTACACTAATTATCTTGGTATTGGTTCTTGGCCGCAACCTGGTCGTTCCTTCATGCTTGGCGTTAAGTACAAATTCTAATTTTAAAAATTAATTATGCAAAACAAGCTGAGGATTTAAGCCTTAGCTTGTTTTTGCATCTTTTAAGGTACAAAAATGAAAAATTTAATTTTTTTAGCAGCGATATTGGGGACAATATTTATAGGTGGATGTTTTGTAAATAGCGAGGAATATATACCTAATTCGGGAGGCAATAGCGCAGATGTAGGTAAATATACTCCTGTTACTATAGATACCTATGATTCGAACAGGAATAAGATTCAAATGACGTTTACTCATAGGCCACAGCGTGTTGTTGTAGATGAATTAAATACAATGGAAACTATGTTGGCTTTAGGTTTAGGTGATTCTATTGTAGAAACTTCAGTGTCACCTAAAAGTATGAGTTATAAAAGACTGCTGCAAGAATATCCGGAGGAAATGGCAAAGATACAGAAAAAAACAGTACATTCCCTCAATACAGAGACCGTACTGTCAGCAAATCCAGATTTAATTTTGGGCTGGAAATCAACATTTACATCTATCCTCAGAAGACCAACCCAATGGTGGAATGCCAGAGGAATCAAAACGTATGTAGTAGCTACCTCAAATCATATATTGAATTACGGAACAATAGAGGATGAGAAGCAATTCCTGGCTGATATGGGAAAGATCTTTCACGTGGAACCGAAAACCAATCATTTGATTCGTGAAATTCAAGATGAGTTAAACATTACCCAGGAAGCTGTTCAAGGTAAACCGCAGCAGAGAGTTATGGTTATAGAAGTTAGCGGTCGAGGTGCTTTTATGAATTATGATGATGGCTGGCTGGTAGGCGATATGGTCAGATCATTAGGCGGATGTATGCCTGTTAAAGAAAAAAGAGTAGGCGTCGAAGGTCTTATCGAAGAAAATCCGGATGTGATTTTTGTGGTTTATTTTAGCGATTATCAGAAGGACATCATTAGAAGTATATTTCAGCAGCCTGAATACAGCTCCTTAAAAGCTGTTCAAAATAATCGCATATGCCTACTGCCTTTTGATTGTATGTATACATCTGCTATAAAAACAATCAAGGGAATACGGCTGATAAAAAATGGACTTTATCCGGAATTAAATGCTTCCGGTAAAAGGAGTTAAGTATGAGAAATCGTTCAAAAGAAATTAGTGTTGCTTTGGTAATGCTTCTTTTAGCAGTGCTTTTGGTGCTTGCGTTTTTATGGGCTCTCAGCATAGGCACGGTAAAGCTGTCGTTCGTGCAAATTTATGAGGGGATAGTAAATCAGTTTACAAGCGGAATGGCAATTGCAACCGCAGGTCAGGGACCGGTGCATGATATTATCTGGCTCTTGCGTCTGCCGCGTCTGGTGCTGGCTGCCTTAGTAGGCATGGGACTTTCGGTCTGCGGCGTTATCATGCAGGCTGTAGTAAAGAACCCGTTGGCGGACCCGTATATTCTTGGTATTTCTTCAGGTGCCTCCTTAGGTGCGACGGCAGCAATTCTGTTGGGCATCGGTGTGGCGCTGGGTGAAAACTTTGTCGGCATTGCAGCCTTTATCGGTGCCTTTGCTATGTCGCTGGGCGTACTGTTTATCTCTAACCTGGGTGGTCGCAGTAATTCAATTAAGCTGCTTTTGGGTGGTATGGCGTTGAGTGCGGTCTGTGGTGCTTTTTCCAGCTTCATTGTTTACTTTGCCAACAATAAGGAAGGTATGCAGAGTATTGCTTATTGGATGATGGGCAGCTTTGCTGGTGCTAAGTGGGAAAACTTAATGATTATTGCTCCAATTGTAATTTTAGCTGTGCTTTTTTTATGGACTCAAAGTCGTATGCTTAACCTGATGCTCTTAGGTGATGAATCCGCTTTGACCTTGGGAACGGATTTACATATTTACAGACAAATTTATTTGCTGGTCAGCTCGCTTATTGTAGGCTTTGTTGTTTATTCTGCGGGCATGATAGGTTTTGTCGGATTGGTAGTACCGCATGTAATCCGTATGCTGGTAGGCACTGACCATAAAAAACTTATTCCTGTAGCAGCTTTAACCGGTGCAATATTTTTGGTAGTTGCTGATGGTCTCTGCCGTATAATTATTCCGCGTACTGAGTTGCCTATTGGTATTTTGATTTCACTTATCGGCGCACCATGCTTCGTTTACCTGATGATTAAGAAAACCTATGGCTTTGGAGGTAACTGATAATGGAGATTTTAGCAGAAGCAGTAAAAATGGCCTTCGGACCAAAGGAAATTCTTAAGGGAATAGATTTCAGCCTGCATAATAAGGAATTTGTGGGCATTATCGGGCCTAACGGCAGTGGCAAGAGCACCTTTCTGAAATGTGTTTACCGTGTGCAGAAACCTACAGATGGCAAAATTACCTTCAACGGAACGCCGCTGGACGAGCTTTCCTACCGTGAATCAGCGTTGCAGCTGGCGGTAGTAGCACAGCATAATGTTTACAGCTTTGATTTTTCGGTGCTGGAGGTTGTGCTGATGGGACGTTCGCCGCACAAGAAAATGCTGGAACGTGATAATCTCAACGATTATCGCATCGCACGCGAAGCGTTGGCGACTGTAGGTCTGGCGGACTTTGAAGAACGCAGCTTTGCTACCTTGAGCGGCGGTGAGCAGCAGCGTGTAATTTTGGCGCGTGCGCTGACGCAGCAGACGGAATGCCTGGTGCTGGATGAGCCGACGAACCATCTGGATGTCAAGTATCAGCTGCAGATTATGGATATAGTAAAATCGCTTGATCTGACTGTTGTAGCAGCGGTACATGATTTAAATATTGCAGCAATGTACTGTGACCGTCTGGTAGCAATTAAAAACGGACAGATTGTAGGTATGGGAACACCGCGAGAGCTGCTGACGGAAAAGTTTATCTATGATATGTATGAGGTGCGCTGCAGGGTAGATGAGGATGCATCTGGCAGAATTAATATAGTTTATCTGCCTCAGCACTGGCAATAGGACGGCGGCGGATAAGGTGCCATCTGCGTCTTCACCGCTCCTCGACGTACTAAAAAATATATTTATTATCTGATTGTCTGAAGCATAAATGATAGTTTTCCGGTAGCTTGTTTTAATGCATAATAAGGCTTATAATATGATTAAAAAGGAAGTACGCCAAAACTGCGACTGCCTAAATATGTTTTTTGTTTGCTTATTACATATGGAAAGAAATAATAGTTTAGGTATTTTGTTTTAAGCAGGCTATCATAAAATAATAAACTAATCATCATATATGGAGTGATAATTATGCAAATACAATTAGACGGACAACAATACCCTTATGCTTCACGCCGTCGCGTAGTTTATGGGAGACGCGGTATGGTCTGCACCTCGCAGCCATTGGCATCGCAGGCCGGCCTGCAGATTTTGCAGCAGGGCGGTAACGCTGTAGATGCAGCCATCGCGACAGCAATTTGTCAGACTGTAGTGGAGCCTACGAATAACGGTCTTGGCAGTGACTGCTTTGCGATTGTCTGGGTAAAGGATAAGCTTTATGGTATCAACGGCAGCGGTTATGCGCCGCAGAACCTAACGGCGGAGGCTGTGCGCGTTGCAGGACATACTGATAAAATGCCGCTCAGAGGCTGGCAGGCTGTGACAGTTCCGGGGGCGCCTTCTGCCTGGGCAGAGCTGCATAAGCGTTTCGGCCGTCTGCCCTTTGCGCAATTATTTGCCCCTGCTATTGATTATGCGGAAAACGGCTATCCTGTTTCACCGATAGTAGCACGCTTCTGGCAGGAGGGCATTGAGGCGCTTACGCCGTATAAGGAGAATCCTGCTGTTGCGCCTTGGTTTGCAACCTTTGCTCCCAAAGGCGTGGCACCGCGTACAGGCGAGCTGGTACGTCTTCCGGACCATGCCAAAACACTGCGCCTGTTGGCGGAAAGCTACTGCGAAAGCTATTATCGCGGTGAGCTTGCCGAAAAAATAGTCGATTTCAGCGAAAAGACCGGCGGTTGCCTGACGTTGGCGGATTTGGCAGATTATCGCGCAGAATTTGTTGAACCGGTGCATATTAATTATCGTGGCTATGATGTGTGGGAGATGCCGCCAAACGGTCACGGCATTACGGCGCTGATGGCCTTGAATATTCTTAAAGGCTTTGAATTCGACGGACGTGACAGTGTAGCAACACTGCATAAGCAGATTGAGGCTATGAAGCTAGCCTTTGCCGATGGCATGCAGTATATTGCCGACCCGCGCTATATGCGCACTAAGGTAGAGGCGATGCTGAGCGAGGAATATGCAGCCAAACGCCGTGCGCTGATTGGCGAGCAGGCCTTGCTGCCGGAAGCAGGCAAACCCTTCTGCGGTGGTACTGTTTATCTGTGTACTGCTGACGGCGAGGGCAATATGGTTTCATTTATCCAGAGCAACTACAAAGACTTTGGAAGTGGCGTTGTGCTACCGGGTTATGGCATCAACTTTAATGACAGAGGCGCAGGATTCAGCTTAGACGAATCTTCGGATGATTTCCTGCTGTCGCGTAAGAAGCCTTATCATACAATTATCCCCGGCTTTTTGACTAAGGATGGCGAAGCAGTCGGTCCGTTTGGTGTTATGGGTGCCTATATGCAACCGCAGGGACATGTGCAGGTGTTGATGAATACGATTGACTTTCTGCTGAATCCGCAGGCTGCGCTGGACGCACCGCGCTGGCAGTGGATTGCCGGACGCGAGGTGTGGCTGGAGGACCGCTTTGCACCGGAGGTAGTGGAACAGCTGCGCAAGTTGGGGCATGAGGTGCGTGTAATGAGCGATTACACCAGCTTTGGCAGAGGCGAAATCATTTGGCGCTGCGCTGACGGCGTACTGGCGGGAGCAACGGAGCCGCGTGCTGACGGAACAGTGGCTGCCTGGTAAATTTATAAGTTTTTGTGCATGAATATGATATTCTCTACTGTGGGCAGTACGCACGTGATTATGATCAAGCTGCTTTTTCAAGAATGGGCATACGCATAATACTACAATAGTAACCTTGCGGTAACTGGCGCACATTAAAGTGCGTACTTTACAGGACTGCCATTTGGTACTATGATATGTACAGATGATGCGCAACGCATCACGAGGAGGTTAACAGATTATGACACAAGAAACTTTGAAATTTGTAAAAGAACAAACTGAAGCTTTAATTGCTGCTCATAGCTGCAGCGCCGAAGCAAAGACTGCTGCGGAAAAATGGCTGGCTGCTGTTGGTACTGCGGAAGAAGCAGAAGTAACCAAGGCTTATATTGCAGAGCTGGAAGCAGATATTATGACGATTGACGGCTTGATTGCTTTTGCCGGTTCCGAAGCAGGCGTTGGTGTTTTCGGCGCTGAGCTGGCAAAAAATATTCTGGCACATGCTAAGGAAATCAAGGCTGCTGGTGAGGAGTATTGCGATTGCCAGGCCTGCGCTGCCTGCAAAGCAATTTTGGATAAAAAGGCAGAGCTGCTGTAATTAATCTTCAAAAATAACATTAACCGCCCGTGTCTCAGGTGAAGGTGAGATGCGGGCGGTTTTTGTTTGTAAAAAGCTTTTTCTCTTTGGTGCGCCTGAGAGGAATCAAACCTCCGCACACGGTTACGGAGAAATAGCATGCTTGCTTTGTAACGATTTTCCAAGTTATAAACTACTTGTCTTTAGTTGTTGGATATAGTATAATAAACATAGAAAAAGTGCTACCGATAGACGGTTGCCCTTAGAAAATGTTAGTTAAAAATAACCGCTCGTTTTCCTAGGACGGGGCGGTTATTTTTTTGCGTTTTTATCGAGTTCATAGCCGAATTTGACACAAGCCAAACCGAAGCCTAATAATGCGAGGACTTCAAGAATATTCATCGGCGCCACCCTCTTTCTTGTAGATTTCCATAAGGATATGGATTCTTGCAATAGGAGAGCCGCAAAGCCCTCCGAGGAGAGCAACCGCCTACCGCTGTGGTAGCACTAATTAATTTTAACATACGTTTGCAGAAAAGTGAATATAGAGGAATATAAAATCGGTCGATAATATTAGTGCATATCGATAATATTAGTGCATAAAAAATCCCTTCCCAAACAAATGGAAAGGGTACTTTTCTTTTTGGTGCGCCTGAGAGGAATCGAACCTCCGCACACGGTTCCGGAGACCATTGCTCTATCCACTGAGCTACAGGCGCAAAAACTACAATGGAATTATACCACAGATGTGAAACTTATGCAAAGAAAAGCCTTCTTTTTTGTCTTGTGCGCTCTTATATGTTACAATAATATTATTAATTTAATAGGCATGTATTACCTGGACATGCGCTTTGAATAGAGGTTGCTTATGAAAGATAAAAATCCGTATTGTCTGCTGGCCTTTGCAATTGTACTTATCTGGGCGTTGTGGAATTACAGCGTTAGCCTGCATTTGCTGGGCAGCTTATATGATATCCTTCTTCCGTTTGTCATTGGCGGTTGCATGGCTTTTATCGTCAACGTGCTGATGAACAAGCTGGAGCAATATTGGCGCAGGATTTTTAAGCAGAGCATCGTGTCGCGCTTTGAACGTCCCGTTTGCCTGCTTTTAAGCCTTGTGATTATCATTGGCTTTTTAGCCTTCTTTGTGCTTACGATTGTGCCCGAGCTGCACGCCAGTATGAAAATGCTCGTTAAGATGCTGCCGCCGGCGTTGGCCAAGCTGAATATTTATCTGCAGCAGAAGGCGCAGGAGCTTTCCTTCTCGGCAGACGAGCTGGCTGTGGTACAGGCGCAGGCTAAGGAAGTTTATCAGACGATGCTCAATTATCTGCAGAACAACAAGCGTCTTTTGCTGGAGCAGACGTTTTTGGCAACGGCCTCCGTTCTGGAGGTGCTTGCAAGCTGTGTTATCGGTTTTGTAGTAGCAATCTATTGTCTGCTGGAAAAGCATCGTCTTGCGCGCAACTTTAAATGCGTAATTTTTGCCTTCTGCTCGAAGGAGCGCGCTGCTTATATTCTGCATGTATTGCAGACATCAGAGCAGATTTTCCGAGGCTTTGTGGGCGGACAGCTGGTAGTGGCGCTGCTTTTGGGCGTGATGTATTTCGTCGGTATGACGCTTTGCGGCTTCCCCTATGCGACGGTCATTTCGCTGCTGGTGGCAGTGCTGAGCCTGATACCGATTCTCGGTACCTTAATCAGTGCTCTTATCGGTTGCTTTTTAATACTGGTGGCCGCGCCGGAAAAAATCTGGTATTTTATCATATTATACATTGTGCTGCAGCGCATCGAAGCTGATTTGCTTTATCCGAAGATTGTGGGCAAGGCTGTCGGTCTTTCGGAGCTGTGGGTGCTGGCGGCGGTGACGATTGGCGCGAGCATTGGCGGTGTTGCCGGCATGATTGTCTGCGTACCGCTGTTTTCCGTAATTTATGCTTTGCTGGCTGAAAAGGTTAAGCGCCTGCTGTCAGAGAAAAATTTATCTAATTTATAAGATTTGTTAGGCACTTGGCGTTAAAAGTGCTATAATAATAAATTGATTGTAAGCCTGTTATCTGCAGGAAGCCTTGAATATGAAAAGGAGATTTTATGATTACAATACGAGATAAGGTGCGTTTTGTTGAAACTGATATGATGGGTGTTGTGCATCATGCCAATTATCTGCGCTGGTTTGAAATGGGACGTGTAGCATATCTGCGTGCTTGCGGTATTGCCCTGGGCGAGCTGATGGCTGACGGCGTTATTTTCCCGATTACCGAGGTACGCGCCAAGTATAAAAATTCCTGTACCTTTGATGATGATTTTGAAGTGCAGGTAAAAATGAGTGCCTTTAATAAAGCAAAAATGGAATTTGATTATACTGTTATCCGCCTGCGCGACGGCGCTGTAGCGGTAGAAGGCCATACGCGCAATGTGTTTACCGATAACGAAGGCCACATTGTTCGTTTGAAGCCTGAATGGTATGATAAAATTCAGAAGGTATATGCAGCGGATAAGGCTGCGGAGGAGATGTGAGAGTATGGAAAAATATAAGATTGTTCCTGTGCCGACAAGAATTTTGACTCATCACGATGATATCTGTGATGCTATTCTGGAATATGCCAAGGATAAAATCGGCCCCAATGATGTTGTCTGCACTGCCGAAAGCGTAGTAGCAATTACCCAGGGCAGAGCAATGCGCTGTGAGGAGTTTCATCCGGGACCACTGGCCAAGGTGCTGTCGCATTTATTCCCTGCTAAGGGCAGTATCAGCAGCTGGTACAGCATGCAATCCCTGATTGACGCAGAGGGCGGTGCACGCGTTCTGTGGGCAGTAATCTGCGGCTTTGCGGCTAAATGCGTAGGCGTAAGCGGTACCTTCTACCGCATGGCAGGCAAACAGGCTCGCCTGATTGACGATGTTACCGGCACAATGCCTCCGTATGACAAGCATATTGTTTATGGTCCGGCAGAGCCGGAAAAGGTTGCCGAAGCTATTACCAAGGCTTGCGGTTGCTACGGCGCTGCTATTGCCGACGTTAACGATTTGAAACGTTCCGCTGTACTTGGCTGGTCCAAGGGCGTTGATCCGGATAAGGTTGCGGAAATCCTCATTGATAATCCTTTTGGCAACGGCAGTGAAAAAACACCAATCTGCATTATCAAGGATTATCATAAGGCGTAAGGGGGAAGCAAGATGCTAATGACGATTGTGGGGGTCCTTGTTGGACTGTTTATTTTGGGCGTTATAATTGTAGGTGTATATATTTCCATGCAGGGTGATGCTGTAATGCGTCTGCTGGTAAAGCAGCGCACCAAGGCTGTTTTGGATAAGGTATATGCCGACAGAATTGATTTTTCCTTAGAGGTACCTTTTGATAACGTAGGCAAGCAGGAAGGTACTATTCTGGATGCTTATATGCGTATTTATCTGCCTCAGGAGCAGTATAGTGATGTGCTGCTGCGTGGTAAGGTTAATCGTGAGGGCTATTTGCGCGAGGATGATTATTTTGAAGCAATGCTGGTTCCTGCTGGCACCGGCGAAAAATTTGTCCTGCGCTTTGAGGCTTATGCCAAAAACGGCAAGAGCTTAGAGGAAGCAATGGAAAATATTCCTGATGTTGATGTTGCTTTGTTTGCTGATTGCCGCGGTCGCCGTGAGCTTTACACTGTAAAGGAATACTTTACTCTGACTGCGGATGAAATGCGTGCTTTGGTCAAATAAGCTGATACTTTTATGTGTTGTCTTTAAAACTATATAAACGATACTTTATTATGGATGCTTCTCTGCTGTGGGAGAGGCATCCATTTTTCTTTGCCTTGAAAGTTATGAGAGATAATCTGCAAAAAAAATTCAAAAAAATGCAGCTTTTTGCTCAAAAATGATTGATTTTGCGTGAAAATGGTTATATAATATCTGCAAGAGGAGAGATGCTCATGTTAACGCAAGAAAGATTTGAAGAAATCATTCGCATTGTCAAGCGTGACGGTGCGGCGACAGTACCGGAGCTGGCAAGGCTTCTGGAAACCTCGGAGTCCACTATCCGCCGAGATTTGGTGCAGCTGGACAGCTTAGGCAAGGTACGCAAGGTGCATGGCGGCGCAACTGCCGTGCGCGAGGCGGAGCCTGTGCAGGAGCGCAACATGCAGGAAAAATACAGTCGTAATATTGAAGACAAGCGCACGATTGCTGCGTATGCGGCAACGTTGGTGCGTCCCAACGACTTTGTTTTTCTTGATGCAGGTTCTACAACCGAGCAGCTGGCAACCTACCTGACGGAAAAGGATGCTGTTTATGTAACGAATGGGATTACGCTGGCACAGAAGCTGGCGCAGCGCGGTCTGAAAACGCTGTTGCTTGCAGGGCGCGTGAAGGCAACTACCGATGCGGTAATCGGCACGGAGGCGGTTGCTTCCCTGCAGCATTACAATTTCAGCAAGGGCTTTTTCGGAACGAACGGCATTACTGTGGAAGAGGGCTTCACAACTCCTGATATCGAGGAGGCCATGAATAAGCGTGTGGCGATGGAGCATTGTCATAAATGCTATGTGCTGGCGGATGCCAGCAAGTTCGAGGCACTGTCGAGCGTGTCCTTCGCCCCGTTGTCTAAGGGCGTGATTATTACGGCTGCGCAGGAGGCTCTGAATGTTAACTCCTATAAGCAGCATACGGAGGTGATTGTGCTTTGATTTACACTGTAACCTTTAACCCTTCACTTGATTATGTGGTAAAGGTTGATAATTTTGCAGTAGGCGAGATTAACCGCACCCAAGTAGAAAATATATATCCGGGTGGCAAGGGAATCAATGTTTCGCTGGTGCTGCAAAATCTGGGGCTGCAATCGGTAGCCTTGGGCTTCACGGCCGGTTTCAGCGGTACAGAAATAGAACGCCTGCTGCAGGAAGCAGGCTGCCGCTGTGATTTTATTCGGGCTGCTGCAGGCTACTCGCGGATTAATACGAAGATTATTTCGGACTCGGAAACGGCGCTGAACGGTCAGGGACCGCAGCTGAGCAAGGAGGAGCTGCAAAAGCTTTTTGCTAAGCTGCAGGGACTGACGCAGGATGATATTTTAGTGCTGGCAGGAAGCATACCAGCTTCGCTGCCGGATGATATTTATGAGCAGATTCTGGAGCTGCTGCAGCCTGCTTGCACACGGGTTGTGGTAGATGCTACTGGCGATTTGCTGCTCAAGGTACTGAAATATAAGCCGTTTTTAATCAAACCAAACCATGAGGAATTAGGAGAGTTCTTTGGTCGGGGACCGTTGCTGAATGAGGAGGATATTCTTGCTGCTGCGCTGAAGCTGCAGCAGCAGGGAGCACGTAATGTGCTGGTTTCGCGTGGAGCGGACGGAGCTGTACTGTTGGACGAAAATGGCAGGCAGCATATGATGGCTTCACCGAAGGGCAAACTGGTAAACTCTGTTGGTGCCGGTGACAGCATGGTAGCAGGCTTTTTAGCAGGCTATCTCAAAACGCAGGATTATGAGGAAGCGCTGCGCCTGGGCGTAGCCGCAGGCAGCGCAAGCGCGTTTAAGGATTGGCTGGCAACAAGTGATGATATTGATAAAATTATTTTACAGGGCGTGACTAATAAATAAAAAAGAAGGGGCAAAAATAAGATGAAAATAGTTGATTTGCTGAAGGTAGAAAGCATTGATCTTAAAGCGCATCCTAAGGATAAGGCAGCAGCGCTGGAGCATTTGATTACGCTGTTGGAGAGCGGCGGCAATCTGCTTGATAAGGACGAATACAGAGCCTGCGTGCTGCGTCGTGAAGAGGAGGGCAGCACTGGTATCGGTGAGGGAATTGCCATTCCGCACGCCAAGACAAGTGCTGTAAAGGCACCGGGACTGGCTGCGATGCTGGTAAAGGACGGCGTTGACTTCGACAGTCTTGACGGAGAGCCTGCGAAGCTGTTCTTCCTGATTGCTGCACCTGATACGAAGGATAATGTGCATCTTGATGTTCTGAGCCATCTGAGCATGCTGCTGATGAATGATGATTTCCGCAGTGAGCTGCTGAATGCCGGCGATGCCAAGAAATTTTTGGCAGTTATAGACAAATACGAAAACGAAAAATTTGAAGACGAGGAAGCAGAGGCACCGGCAGCAGAGCCTGCTAAGCAGCGCAAGGTGCTGGCTGTTACTGCCTGCCCGACAGGTATTGCACATACCTATATGGCAGCAGAGGCTTTGCAGGAGATGGCCGATAAGATGGGCGTTGCAATGAAGGTTGAAACCAATGGCAGCGGCGGCGTAAAAAATAAGCTGACGGCGGCAGAGATAGAAGAAGCCGAAGGCATTATTGTGGCTGCAGACAAGAACGTGCCTGTGGAGCGCTTTGCAGGCAAGCCGGTTATCTTCGTTAAGGTAGCTGACGGTATCAACAAGCCGAAGGAGCTTATCGAGGAGATTCTGAGCGGTAAGGTTCCTGCTTACGCAGGCAAGGGCGGCAGCGAGACGACTAGTGACGTGGCAGATGCTGAGGAAAGTCTGGGGAGACAAATTTACAAGCATCTGATGAATGGCGTTTCGCACATGCTGCCGTTTGTAATCGGCGGTGGTATTCTTATCGCGTTGGCATTCATGTTCGATATGGAATTTGCCGGCACGGCTAAGTTCGGCAGCGGTACGCCGCTGGCAGCCTTCTTCAAGAATATCGGCGGTCTGGCATTCAGCATGATGATGCCGATTCTGGCAGGCTATATCGCTATGAGTATCGGTGAACGTCCGGCACTGATGCTTGGTATCGTGGGCGGCTTTTTGGCAGCCTCCGGTGGCAGCGGCTTCTTCGGCGCACTGTTTGCCGGCTTCATCGGCGGTTATCTGATTTTGGCACTGCGCAAGGTATTCAGCGTACTGCCCGACAGTCTGGAAGGCCTGAAGCCGATTCTGCTGTATCCTGTTATTGGCCTGCTGCTTATGGGCATCTTGATGACCTACGTTATCAACCCGCCGACTGCAGCCTTCAACCAATGGCTGGCAGGTGCGCTGGCAAGCATGAGCACAACCAGTAAGGTGCTGATGGGCTTTGTGTTGGGTGCTATGATGTCCATCGATTTCGGCGGTCCTCTGAACAAGGCAGCCTATGTTTTCGGTACTGCTTCCTTGGCAGCTGCTGACGGCAGCGCTGTAAGCAGCGAGATTATGGCTGCGGTTATGATTGGCGGTATGGTGCCGCCGCTGGCGATTGCACTGAGTACTATGCTGTTTAAGAGTAAATTTACTTCTAAGGAGCGTCAGTCCGGTGTGACCAACTTTATCATGGGCCTGTCCTTCATTACCGAAGGTGCAATTCCTTTTGCAGCAAGTGACCCGCTGCGTGTAATTCCGACCTGCGCTTTGGGCAGTGGTGTGGCCGGTGCTTTGTCCATGGCCTTTGGCTGCAGTGTTCCGGCACCGCATGGCGGCGTGTTTGTTTTCGGCGTAGTGCAGAACTGGCCGATGTATTTTGCAGCTTTGGCAGCAGGCAGTGTGCTGGCAGCTGTGCTTATGGGGTTTGTTAAAAAGAACGTGAACGAATAAAAGATAGAGAAAAATATAAAAAGATAAAAAACAGGATTCTAAGGATTTAGCGGCAGAATATTGTTATTAGCGAAACGGAGGAAATAAAAATGCAACAATTTACTTATGTTATTACTGACGAAGCTGGTATCCATGCACGTCCGGCAGGACTGCTCGTGAAGGAGGCTGCAAAATTTGCCAGCACCACTACGATTGCCAAGGGTACTAAAAAAGGTGATTTGAAGCGTATCTTCGGTGTTATGGCCCTGGGCGTTAAAAAGGGCGAAGAGATTACCGTTACCTGCGATGGTGCTGATGAGGATGCAGCAGCAGCAGCTTTGGAGGCTTTCTTCAAGGCTAACCTGTAAGTTCGCAGCAAGAGTGATTTTTCGCGAGGTGATAAAATGCTTTCATTAAAGGGTAAGGGCGTTTGCGGTGGCGTAACGCTGGGAACCTTGGCTGTATTGCGTCGTAATGCGGCAGCAGTTAAACGCCGCAAGGTGCAGAATGCAGAGACTGAGGTTGCACGCTTTCAGGCAGCACGTCAGGAGGCTATTGCTAAGCTGGCAGAGCTTTATGAAAAGGCTGTTGTAGATGTAGGCAAGGATAATGCCGCTATTTTTGAAATCCATCAGATGATGCTGGAGGACCTTGATTATATTGAGTCCGTAGAGGGGATTATCCGCACACAGCAGGTTAATGCCGAATATGCGGTACAGACAACGGCAGCTAATTTTGCAGAAATTTTTTCTTCGATGGAAGATGATTATATGCGTGCACGTGCTGCCGACGTCAAGGATATTTCCAACAAGGTGCTTGGCTGTCTGGGTGATGGCGGCAGCAGCTGGGAAAGCGGCAGCGGCCGCTATATTCTGGCAGCGGATGACCTAGCACCCAGCGAAACCGTGCAGCTTGATAAATCACGTGTGCAGGGTTTTGTGACGGCGGCAGGCAGTGTAAATTCACACACAGCAATTCTGGCGCGCACGATTGGCATTCCTGCGGTTGTCAACACAGGTTGCGGTATCGGTGAGGAATATGACGGCAAGCTGGTAGCGGTTGACGGCTATACCGGTGAGGTTTTCGTTGATCCTGATGAGGCAACGCTGGAGCGCATCAAGGCTAAGATGGAGCAGGATGCACAGCATAAAAAGCTGCTGGAGGAGCTCAAGGGCAAAAAGAGCATCACCGGCGGTGGCCAGCAGGTGCATGTTTATGCCAACATCGGCGGTACTGGCGACCTGGCCAGCGTGCTGGCGAACGATGCCGAGGGCATCGGCCTTTTCCGCAGCGAATTCATTTACCTGGAAAGCAAGGATTATCCGACGGAGGAGCAGCAGTTTGAAAAGTATAAGCTGGCAGCGGAAGCAATGGCCGGCAAGCGCGTAATTATCCGCACGCTTGATATCGGTGCCGATAAGCAGGCTGATTACTTTGAGCTGCCGCAGGAGGAAAATCCGGCGCTGGGTTATCGCGCAATCCGTATCTGTCTGGAAAGACCGGAGCTGTTTGCTACGCAGCTGCGTGCTATCTGCCGCGCTTCTGCTTATGGCAAGCTGGCAGTGATGTTCCCGATGATTATCAGCGTAGAAGAGGTGCGCAAGGCACGCAAAATTTTGTGCGAGGTGCAGGCAGAGCTGAAATATGCAGGTGTACCCTTTGACTCGAAGATGGAAGTAGGCATTATGATTGAAACGCCGGCGGCAGCGCTGATTAGTGCAGAGCTGGCGAAGGAAGTTGATTTCTTCAGCATCGGTACAAACGATTTAAGTCAGTATACCTTGGCGATAGACCGCCAGAATCAGCGGTTAGAGCCGTTCTTTGATGCACACCATCCTGCAATTTTGCGCCTGATTGAAATGACGGTGCAGGGAGCGCATGCAGCAGGCATCTGGTGCGGCGTCTGTGGCGAGCTGGGCGCTGATTTGAGCCTGACTAAGGAGTTTGTACGCATGGGCATGGACGAGCTTTCCGTAAGTCCGGCAAGCATTCTGCCGCTGCGCAAAAAAATCCGCAGCCTGTAATTTTTACTCATACTCATATTTCTATATAACGCATGAAAATACCCCTGATAATGCGTGAGCAGTATCAGGGGCAGCTTTCGGCGTCAATGCTTTGTTGTTCCTTTGGGGAGAACCGGTTGTATGACTGGTTCTTTTTTTCTATACGAAGGATTATTTTTTATCAGAAAAACAAAAAAACACCGCAATTTCTTGCGATGTCAATCTCAAAATGGTGACCTCGGCAGGACTCGAACCTGCGACCTTTTGATTCGTAGTCAAACGCTCTATCCAGCTGAGCTACGAGGCCAACAACAGTATTTATTTTAACGGCAAAACGATATTTTGTCAATACTTTTTTAGAAAAAATCTTGACTGTTTTTGCTTGTCGGGCTATAATTTAGCTAATATATCTGTGGCTGCGTTGCAAGGAAGCATCAGGAGGCGTATATTTGGTCTGCATAGGGATGCTTGCCGGTATGGGCGATGGGGAATTGTAATGACAGCACAAATGGTTTTGTATTATATGTTGTTGAAGTCTGCACGATTAGGTCTGATGTGAGGCAGTATAGGGATACTGCCAGCAATGACGTTGTATTTCTTTAACAGGCATGTATAATTTAAAGGAGGATTTTTTGTGCCTGTTTCTTTAGTCATCTTAATACTGTACATTGTTGCTTTGTTCGCTATCAGCTGGTATGCTAAAAAACGTAGCGAAGGAAACAACGAAAACTTTGCTCTTGCGGGACGCAGACTTTCTGCGCCTCTGATTTGTGTTACTATTATTGGTCTGGCTGTTGGCGGTGCGTCGACTATCGGCGTTTCCGAGCACGCCTTCCGTGTTGGTCTGAGTGCCGGCTGGTATACGATTGCCTGGGCTTTGGGCGCGATTGTTATGGGTTTGTTCATGGCTAAAAAATATCGTGAACAGAACATTACGACTATCACCGAGCTTATTGAACGCCATCACACCAAGGGCGCGGTAATCTTGGGTGGTTTCTGCCAGATTGTTATTCAGTTGGTAATTATCAGTCTGCAATATATTGCGGGTGGCAGTATTCTGCACGCTATCCTGCCGGATATCTTTGATTTCCACACAGGTATGATTGTCAGCGCTATCACTTTTATCGGTATTACCTTTATCGGTGGTATGTGGTCTGCATCCTTATCTAATGTATTGAATATTATTCTGATTTACGTAGGTATCTTGGCGGCAACGATTATCCAGTTCAAAAAAATCGGCAGTATGGATCATCTGGCTGCTGCTTTGCCGGCTAATGTGCCCTGGTTCAGCTTCATTGACGGTGTTGGCCCTGTAACCATCACCAGCTGGGTTGTAACCCTTATTACCGTAAATCTTTCTCTGCAAAGTATTCTGCAGATTTCTCTGGGCGCTAAAGACGCTGCAACTGCTAAGAAGGGCTTCGTCTGGGGTGGCGTTCTGATGCTGCCGGTAGGCGTTCTGGCTGCCTTCCTTGGTCTTGTTGCTAAGGCTATGTATCCTGATGCGCAGGCTGCACTGGCGCTGCCGCAGGTTATCGTAGGCCTGCAGCCGGTATTGGCAGGTGTTACGCTGGCAGCTCTGTGGGCTGCAGATGTATCTACCGCCTGCAATCTGCTGCTTAGCGCCGGTACTTTGTTCTCCAGCGATATCTATAAGCGCTTCATCAATCCGCAGTGCGACCAGGCGCGTCAGCTGCTGATGACACGTGCCTGCATCATTATCAGCGGTATTCTTACGTTGGGACTTGCTATGAGCGTATCCAGCATTTTGGGTACGATTATGATTGGTCTGTCCCTGACTGCTGCCTTCAGCGTTATTGTTATAGTAGCGCTGTTCTTCCCGCAGTATGCTTCCAAGGCCGCAGGCTTCTGGACGCTGCTGGCAGGCCTGGTGCTTCTGGTGCTGTGGCAGCTTACTCCGGCAGTACGCATTTTCCCGAACGTAATCTATATGGAATGGCTGGTATGCATTGCTGCTTATGCTATTGCTGCAATTGTTTGCCCGGCCAAAAAAGCAGTTGCTGTTGAAGGTAACTGATAAAAATTTTATTCAATAATTAAAGCCATCTCTGTTCTTCTGATGAACTGCAGAGATGGCTTTCTTAGTTAGCAGCGTAAGCGCATACCTGCAGCAAAAAATCCCGTTAACAGGCATGTACCTGGTAACGGGATTTTGTTTTGCACATTATAGCGAAGCGTGACCTGATTAATCAGAGGACATTGTCATGCTTCCTTGCTTGGGGAATTTAAACGATTTTTTCGCCGTGATAGCGTTCGCCGTCATTGTCGGGCAGCAGGCCGTAGCGTTCGGTCCACAGAGTTTTGTATTTCAGGGCCTGAGCGTGGATAGCAGCAATGCCTTTTTCGTCCAAGGTTTTGATAACCTTGGCAGGAATGCCGGCAACCAGGGAATTCGGCGGTACGATGGTGCCCTTGGTTACAACGGCACCGGCAGCAACGATAGAGCCGTGACCGATTACAGCACCGTCAAGTACGGTAGAATGCATGCCGATGAGGCAGTGGTCTTCAACGGTGCAGGCATGCAGCAGAGCGCAGTGGCCTACAGTTACATAATCACCGACGATGCAGGCGTAGTTATCAGCAACGTGCAGCATGCTGTTGTCCTGGATATTGCTGTAGCGGCCAACCTCGATGCGGTTAACGTCGCCGCGGATAGTAACGCCGGGCCAAACGCTGGCGTACTCTTTAAGCTCAACCTTGCCAATCAGGGTGGCAGTATTAAAGGCATAGGCCTTTTCATCAATTTTGGGGGCTTGCGCTTCAAATTTAAAAATCATGGTATCACCGCTTTCTGTAAATTGGCTGCCTTCGCGGCAGTCTTGGAAGATAAACAATTTCTTCTCACACTATTATTATCATATGAGCAGATAATAAAGTCAAGGCGTTCACATTTATTTTGCAGATGTGAAGGATTGGATTTAGTTGTGGGTGGGCAGTAGAAAAAAATTCTTGTGTTAGCTTGACAGATTTACTGATTCGTTATACAATAATTGCACAGTAATCAGACAAGCTGTATGCATTTGTTTATATAAGAATTTTAAGCTATTATAATGATATTTTCCTATGCGAAAATTTCATTATAATAGCTTTTTTGTTGCGTTTTTCGCATATTCAGTGTTAAATGAAAGGATGATTCTTATATGGCAAATTACAGTTACACAAATTTATACGTTTACGGTCCCTAAGAGGAGCTGGCAAACCTCTTTAAAAAGCTCAAAAGCTGGACGCGCAAGGATGAGCGTAAACCGAAAACTGCCTTTGGCTGCGGCTGGCTCGGCTTCATCGCTGAGGGCGCCGGTATCCAGGCCTTTGATCTCCGCGCTGGCGTTGAAAAAATCCAGTTCGACGGCAAAGGACAGCTCTTTATCAAGTATATATCTGCAGACGGCCCGCAGCCCGCTTTCTGGGAGGCGCTGGTGCGTAAGTTCGCACCGCGCAGCTGGTCCTGCTATCTGGCGGAGGAATCCTGCACAGGCTTGTACCTTACCAACGATAAATTCAGACGCGTCATCACAGCAGATTACGCAATTCCTGCTTGGGATTCCGCAGCAGGTTGCTACCTGCCTTCGGAGTTGCGCCGCAGCACCTTCTATACGCAGTCAGCGTTGCGCGAGCTGCTCAGCAGCAGATATGGCAGTGCTAAGAGCACGGCGGAGTTGCTTGAGCTGGCGCGGCACGATGGCTTGACTGTGTATGAGGTAAAGCGAGAGGCTTGATGGGTGCAGGAAGCGGCAGTGTGGGGCTGTCGCTTCTTGAAAAAATAATTGAGCAGAAGCAATCGTATATGGTTGCAAGCAAGTTGGATTGAAGTTGCAAGTTGTTTTCAAAGATTAACTAAAAAAGAGAAAAAAGCTGATTGAAGTTATTAACCTAAAAAAGCAGACTATATACCTAAAAAATAATTTATATAAACTGTTAATATTATAAAGAGAAGCTTGACAAGAGGTGATGATGTTGTTTGCTACACGTTACAAGAATATTGGATTGAAAATAGCATATTATAGAAAAAAGAAAGGCTATACGCAAGCAGAGCTGGCGGAGAGGATTGGTATGAGTGCCGCCTACCTTGGGCAGATTGAGCGAGGGAATAGGGGAAACAGTTTTTCCTTGGAAACTTTGTATCAGATTGCTGATGCGTTGGAGATTGATGTTAATTTGTTGATAAAAAATGAAATGTTGGATTGATAGGTGGTAGTGCAACTTCTAATGAGAAACTAATGTATATAGAAAAACTAATATATACAGCAAACCATAAAATATATCAATTCAAGGAGCAGGTAGTCAAGAAATTCAACATAATAGTATGACTCGGTACAGGAGCACAATGACACCCAGAATGTGGATAGGCGGAACGAAGGTGTTTAGGACATAGATCCTGTTAGCAATGGGAGGTTTGTCGCCACAGGGAATTTGGAAAATATGACGCTAAAAAAGGATTTTTAACTGACGTTTATTTAGGTATGCCCCAATTGTTGTTTCACAAGTGCTAGACATGATGGAAAGTCCACAGAGCTGATTTGACGCTTACTCAAAAACTACGAAAAACCGAGATAATCGGTGAAAATTAAAGATATTATAGGGAGGGAGCATTTTGTTATGAATTTAGCAGTTGCATTTAGAAAACTTTATTATTCAATTTTTTCTGGTGATGCTGAATGTAGAAAAAAGGTTAGAAGTTTACTTAATGTTAAAGTTAAAAATCCTTTTGATGTTAACGATGTTTGTACACTAGGCGATATAATATTTTCTACATCAATGTCGGAACGGGAAATTTTACAAATAGCTGAAAGTTACGGAATAAAAATGCCTAGTGAAGCTGCTGATATTTCTAGTAATGATGCTTTGAAATACCTTTTGTTTCGTAATGAGGATTTACATTATGAATATATAGATAGTGTTGGTAATTTACAAACAGCTGGGTTAGAGCAGTTGGGAGATGAAAACGTCATTGGTGATATCGAAATTGTACCAATGTCACATTTAGACCAATTAGCTGATTTTCTGCAAAACTCCAATGAAAGCTTTAAACAATTCTTCGGACATGCAGCTGAATTTGCTGTAGCAGATAAATTAAACAATCTTGGTATAAAAACAGTTTTGCCTAAAGCAGGAAATAATCCTGGTTTTGATTTATTATGCAACAGACAAGAATTCTTTGATAAATATGGGATAAATCTTCCAGCATGGAATGAAAATTCTGATTATGGCATGTTACAAGTAAAAACAGCAACTGAGGTAATCAATCCATCTGGAAATTATATTGATAATACTCTCAATCATTTTGATAAGTATCCTGATATCCCAGTTATTTGCTCTGATAAAATTGCTAATGCATTATCTGATTATAATTTTGATAATAGCATTATCTCTTTTTCTGATATTGGAATAGATGATATAGCTTTAGAACAACGAGTATCTGATTCATTTGAATTTCTCAAAGGATTTATACCAGGTCAATCTTGGGGGGATATTGGAATCAACCAAGGTCTTGAATGTAGCCAATTCGCTGATGCTCTACCCAATTCTACAGGTTTAGGGCATATTCCGTTAGTTGCCATAGGATTACGAAGCTTGATTAGTTCTTATAAAAATTACTCTTTATATAATAAAGGAATTATTGATTTTAAAAATGTATGTAAGAATGTAGGACGTGATGTTGCAGAAACTGCCGTTATAAGTACTGCAACAATTTATGCAACAGAGGAATTTGCAACTGCATTAGGTTTACCGTCAATTTCTGAATCAGCCAATGATTTTTGGGAAAGTTTGTCAGACGGGTTTGATTTAGAAGATATTTTTACTATAGATCCAGTTGACTTGGCGTTTAGGCTTGCTATTACAATAGGAGTTAGATATGGTCTAAAAAAAGTATGGCAATTTATCGTAGGAGATCCTTTAGAAAAACTAAAGCAATTGAAGTCTGAGAGAAACAATTATATTTATCAAATTCGAAGAATATTTAATGATAATTCTGGGGATATCTTGAATTACATGGCGAAGAAGTTTAATTACGATAATATTTGCAAATCAATTATAGATATTAATAAGAAAATGAGTGATTTAAAATATAAAAATAAAAGAAGCTTTGAATACTATGCTTTAGAATATAAAGCTGAGATTTTAGGAAAAGTTAAGAATAAGCAGGATTCAGAAATCAGTAATATAAATAAGATTTTTGAAAATCTAAATACTATATGGAGTATTTTACATAATTGTTTATATGAAGAAGTAGATGAAAAGTGTGTTTCTAAATACAAAGAAAACATTTTGGATATGTATAAAAAGCAAAATGATAATATAAAAGAAAGTATAAAAGACATTAAGACTAGTGAGCAAATGGCTGACTGCTGTGTAATATTGATACTGTATCATCTTAAAGGCCTTTTACATGCAATATCTGAAATGGGAAATGAAGCTTTAAATAGTATATATGCTAAGATTCAATATTATGAACAAGCGATAAAAGAAGAAACAGAAATCCAAATTAAAAAAGGAAATATTGAGTTTGAGCAATGAAAGTCTTGATATTGTGCTTGACGAATTCACCTATGTTAAGAATACTATTATTTCGTAGTGATGTTGCATAGTAGTTAAGCTAAAATGATATTCATTGTATGATTAACATCCCGCACGCCCTACGCCTAGCGCAGGGCGTGCGGGATGTTTTTACTCAAGCTCATCATAATTATCAGAAAATATATTGATTTCTGACTACTACTCTGCTATACTAATCACATAGACTAGTCTGAAAATTACAAAAGAAGCAGGTAGAGATATGCAAAATATAATGGAGCGTTACCCAACCTTTAGGCAGGTTGTTGATGATATCACGTTGATGAATAACCGCTTTATGAATAAGGTTTTTGACGGCAATATCCCCGCGACGCAGCGAATGTTGCGTGTTATTCTTAAAAATGATAAAATTAAAGTGCGCAAGGTAAGCGTGCAGCAGTGGCTGCAAAATCTTTACGGCCATTCTACGCAGCTAGATATTCTGGCTGAGGATGAGCATGGTGCGCAGTTTAATGTGGAGATACAGCGAAGCGATGAGGGGGCGTCTGTGCAAAGGGCACGCTTTTATAGTGGTGCGCTGGATATGCACTTTCTGGATACTGGAGAAAAGTATGAGGATTTGCCTGACGCTTACGTGATTTTTATTACGGAAAGCGACGTTTTCAAAGAAGGCAGGTCAATCTATAATGTTGAGCGTAGTATTAACGAAAGTGGTAAGGCTTTTGGCGACGGCTCACATATCGTTTATGTGAACGCTGCCTGTCAGGACGATACGCCGCTCGGCAGGCCGATGCAGGATTTTAATTGCAGTAATCCTGCCAATATGCATTACAAGGAGCTGGCAGATAGAGTTAATTATTTTAAGACTTCGAAGGAGGGCGAGATTGATATGACAGATATTATTGAAGCTTACGCAAATAATAAGGCAAAGGAGGCTGCTGAAAAAGCAGCGAAGAAAATGCTTGCAGACGGCATGAGTCTTGAAGCTGTTGTACGTTACTCTGAGCTTTCTGAAGAAGAGGTGCGTGCGCTGGCAGCTAAGCAGAGCGCTTAATAGCACATAACAAAAAGCTGATAAAATGTGGCAGTCGTGCTGAGCCAGAGGGCAGGCACGGCTGCTTTTTTCGTTCGCAAGAGTTTTGAAAAGATATTTGGTGAGTGTGGTGTTACAATGTAATCAATCCAAGGGAAGCAACAAAGAAGCTTCTAAAGACATATAAAGCGATGGAGGTGAACAGGATGCCGGATATTACCATAATTATTGATTTTTAATTTAGCCGATAATGCTTGGGAGTGAGATTTTAAAACTGCTGGCAAAAAGCTTGCTTATCAAACTTCCGAAGAAAATGGCTAAAAAATTCGTTGAAGAAAAGAAGGTTAATGATTTACTTTCTAAATAAGATTTAAAATTTTGGAGGCGTACATTATGGGTTTTAAACAATGTGGAAATAATATAGTTGTCAAGTCTTCGGTTGGTTATACAGGTGGCCGTCATTTGCAAAATAACAACGGGAAGAATACAGGTACAAAAATTAATTCAAGAACAGTTGGAGCAGCAAGCTGTGGTTTGGCTGTACAGGAAGCTGCAAGGGCTGCTGCTATATCCGGCAGATTCGCAGCTGGCCTGGAAAACCTTAATACGGCACGTGGTGGCCAAAAGGGATTGTTTGGCTTTGTTGGTGAAGAGATTCAGGCAGCTGATGCTTCAATTAATGGTAAAATGACCTATGTAATTAATAATAATGGTGCAGCGGATTTGGTTTACGTTGGCAAGAATGGTCATAAGTACTATCAACAGGTAAAGCTGGGTTATGAAAATAGCTTTAAGCAAAGGCTATGTCACAACAAACAGTTGATAAATAGCCATTTTTATAGGGGAGTATCAGA
>ERZ791619.89-NODE-89-length-77057-cov-6.10226_pt1 | contig 77057 bp, 70 predicted proteins | sample MGYA00510271_ERZ791619 | MGnify/ENA primary metagenome ERZ791619 (study PRJEB30046, sample SAMN00715209) | human gut metagenome | study: EMG produced TPA metagenomics assembly of the A metagenome-wide association study of gut microbiota in type 2...
AAGGTAGTCTCTATGTCTATCTTTTTGAATTGAATTTGCGCAACTTATTATACGTCATCTAGTGCAGTCTTCCAGCAGCTTTTTGGCATCAACATATTGCGCAATGCCGGCAGCTACCTTCTTCGATTCCTTCATCGCCAAAACGACGGTAGCAGGACCATGTACCACATCACCGCTGCTGAAAACGCCGGCGCGGGTAGTCATACCGTAGGGACGGTCACGGGTGATAACAAAGCCCTGTTTATCAACCTGAATGCCTTTAGTGGAAGAAACAATACGTGCTGCAGGTTTCTGGCCTACTGCGAGGATAACGCAGTCGCAGGGGATAAGCTCCTGGCCGCCTTCTGCAATAAACTCACCAGTTTCGGTTTTGGTGATGTTTTGCAGCAATAAGCCGGCTAATTCGGTTTCGTCCGCTGCCGTAGCCTGACGGCGGATGTTCTTTAAGGCGCGCATCTGCTTCTTGTTGAAGTAGGCGATAGGCTGCTTCAGGAAGCGGAACTGTACACCTTCGGCAACAGCGGCTTCATATTCGGATGGAAAAGCAGAAATTTCAGCTTCAGTTTTGTGGTAGACGATGGTGACGTTTTTGGCGCCGCGGCGGATAGAGGTGCGGGCTGCGTCCATAGCCACGTTGCCTGCACCGACAACGATAACGTTGTCACCGGTGTGCAGCAGTGTTTCGCTGGCATCCAGCTTGCCTCCGTCAGCCAATACAACCATACGCAGGAAGTAGGTGGCAGTCAAAATACCGGACAGCTCCTTGCCGGGAATATCCAGCGTGCGCGGCAGGGAGGTGCCTGTGCCCATGAAAATTGCATCGTAGCCTTGGGCAAAAAGGTCATCAACGGTAAAATCTACACCGGCAAGCTGCTTGGTGCGGATTTCCACACCGATGTGCTGCAGCTCGCTGATTTCACGGCGGACCACATCCTTTTGCAGACGGAATTCCGGAATGCCGAAAAGCAGTACGCCGCCAGGCTCACTTTGAGCTTCAAAAATAGTAACGTCAAAATCCATTTTGGCCAAATCACCGGCAACGGTAAGACCTGCCGGGCCGGAGCCGATTACGGCAACCTTACCGCGCAGCTTGCTTGAAGGCTGCGTGGGCTTCAAATCATTGTTGTGGGCAAAGTCGGCAATGAACATTTCCAGACTGCCGATTTCGATACCGCATTTCTTTTTTGTCAGCACGCAATGTGCTTCGCACTGACGCTCATGCGGGCAGACACGTCCGCAGATAGCGGGCAGATTGCTGCGTTCGGAAATAATCTCGTAGGCCATACCGATATTACCTTCGCTTAAGGCACGGATAAAGCCGGGAATATTGTTTTCAATCGGGCAGCCGGTGCGGCACGTAGGGCGCGCACAGTTCAGGCAGCGGCGTGCTTCCTGAATGGCTTCTGCTGTGGTCATTGTTCTGCTCATTTTTCTACCTCTTTTTAGTCATAATGCTTACTTTGAGTATCATAAATAAGATTTTCCAACTCCTTGAGGCGGTCGTTGATTTCTTCCATATGCTTGGCGAGCAGCTCTTCATAATCTGCTACCGGATCCGGCAGCTTATCGTGATTCAGGTCAATCATGCTTTCAGCATCATTGTTGGAGGCAATACGTACACCGTTACGTGTTACAACACGTCCGGGTACACCAACAACGACGGAATTGGGCGGAACCTCTTTAAGAACTACGCTGCCGCTGCCAATTTTGGAATTGTCGCCTACCTTGAAGGAACCGAGCACCTTCGCACCGCTGGAAACAACAACATTGTTGCCGATGGTGGGATGGCGCTTACCCTTTTCTTTGCCGGTACCGCCGAGAGTAACTCCCTGATAGAGCGTGACGTTGCTGCCAAGCTCGGCAGTTTCACCGATAACAAGTCCCATACCGTGGTCAATGAAAAGACCGGGGCCAAGTTTAGCACCGGGATGAATGTCAATACCGGTAAGAAAGCGGGAAAATGTATTAAGCAGGCGTGGGAATACTACCCAGCCCTTCAGATAAAAGTGATGCGCTATACGATGGAGCCAGATGGCATGTAGCCCGGGATAACACATTGCGGCCTCCAGTCTTGTTTTTGCGGCCGGGTCGCGCAGCATAATGGCATCAATATCTTTTTTCATCTGAGCAAACATGTCAAGACTCCTTTCTTTATATTATATCAACATGTGCTGTAGTTGTCAGCATTTAGCTGTGCTAAGACAAGCTCTTTCTACCGACAAATACCATTTTTATATTTTAGCACAGAAATTAGTGAATAGTAAACAGAAAAACTGTAAAACTTAACGAAAATATGACTAGTGAACATTTTTCTGCACTTATAAAGTGGACAAAATTCTGAAAAACGGCTAATAATGCATCAAATTACACACTATGAGGCAATGATTTCTTTTGCAAGTGTCCTGATTTGACTTTACCTATAATTATGCTATAATTTAGATAAATACTTAAAAATTTTTATTTATGTACTTGTTGAAAAGACAGGTACGCTGGAGGCGCACTAAAATGACAAAAGAAATTTTAAAAGAAAAAGCGTGTGCTGCAATTGACGCATATGCAGATAAGATAAAGGCTATTTGTGCCAGCATCAACGATGAACCGGAATTAGGCTTCAAGGAAGTCAAAACCGCTGCCAAGGTTGCAGAATTTATGCGCGACCTGGGCCTGCAGCCGGAAACCGGCCTGGCAATCAATGGCGTTAAGGGACGTGCCAAAGGCGGCAAGCCCGGACCGACAGCTGCCGTTTTAGGCGAGCTGGATGCAGTTGGCTGCCCGACAAGTCCGAAGGCAGACCCGGCAACAGGCGCTGCGCATGCCTGCGGCCATAACCTGCAGATTTCCGCCATGCTTGGTGCTGCTTGCGGTATCGTAAAATCCGGCGTGCTGCCGGAGCTGGCCGGTGACGTTGTGTTCTTCGGTGTTCCTGCTGAGGAATATATCGAAATTGCGTACCGCAAAAAATTAGTGGAGTCCGGCAAGCTGCATTTTATGAGCGGCAAGGGCGAGCTGATTTATGAAGGCGCTTTTGATGATATTGATATGGCCATGCAGATGCATGCTGATAAAAATATGCCGAAGCCTACGGTTTCTATCGGTGAAAGCAGCAATGGCTTCGTTGGCAAAACCGTGCGCTATATCGGCAAAACTGCCCATGCAGCTGACGCTCCGCATGAAGGCGTCAATGCTTTGAACGCTGCCTGCCTGGGACTTATGGGTATCAACGCTCTGCGTGAAACCTTCCGCGAGCAGGATGTAGTGCGTGTACACCCGATTATTACTAAGGGTGGCGACTTTGTAAATTCCGTGCCTGATGATGTACGCCTGGAGCTGTATGTGCGTGCGAAAACCATGGATGCAATTGATTCTACCCATACGCGCGTTGACGCAGCGCTTAAGGCCGGCGGTGATGCTGTCGGTGCCCAAACTGTCATCGAAACACTGCCGGGCATGTTCCCGTTGAGCTGCAACAAGCGTATGAACGAGCTGTTTGCAGCAAATGCTAAAATTGCTTATCCTGACGTAGAGATAAAGGATGCCGGTCATTTCAGCGCCTCTACCGATATGGGTGACGTATCACATCTGATGCCTGTTATCCATCCGTTTATCGGTGGTACGGACGGCCTGCTGCATACACCTGACTTCCATATGGTAGATTTTAATGCTGCTGTGCTGCTGCCTGCCAAAGCCTTTGCGATGATGCTGATAGATTTGCTGTATGATGATGCCAAAGAGGCTAAGGCTATCCTGGCTGACTTCAAGCCTATCCTGACCAAAGAAGAGTATATTGCAAAGTTAGAAAGCTATTTTAATAGATAAAAATAAAAAAAATTGTGGGAGGGAATGTAATGAAGAATATTAAATTACATGCCATAATTCTGGCGCTGATCATTGTTTCCGAGCTGATCGGCACTCATACCCTGAAGTTCGGTATCGGTCGTATCGTATTGCTGCCGATGCTGTACGCTCTGCTTTTGGGTATTTTGACAACACCTAAATTTTTGAACCTGTCCGGCAGAAAGGAAATGCTGGATGCCAGCAGTCTTGTCGGCGTAACGCTGATGCTTTTGATGGCACGCTATGGTACGCTGGTAGGTCCTACCCTGCCGAAGATTCTGGCTGCTTCTCCGGCGCTGATTCTGCAGGAGTTCGGTAACCTCGGTACTGTGCTTTTGGGCGTACCTGTTGCTGTTTACCTGGGCCTGAAACGCGAAACCATCGGTGCGGCGCATTCTATCGCACGTGAGCCGAACGTTGCGCTTATCGGCGAAAAGTTTGGCCTGGACAGCAGTGAAGGCCGTGGCGTTATGGGCGTTTATATTGCCGGTACTGTTTTCGGTACTATTTTCTTCGGCCTGATGGCCAGCGTTGCTGCTTCTGTACTGCCGATTCATCCGTATGCACTGGCTATGGCCTCCGGCGTAGGCTCTGCCAGCATGATGACGGCTGCAGTGGGCTCTTTGGTTGCTATGTATCCTGATATGGCTGATCAGCTGGCAGCCTTCGGCGCAGCAAGTAATATGCTTTCTGGTCTTGACGGTTTGTATATGTCCGTATGGCTGGGCTTGCCGATGACCGAATGGCTCTATAAGAGATTCTATAAGATAAAATATGGCGTACTGCCAGAAGCTGATAAGAAAGGAGAGGAAGCATAATGAAAATTAAAGATACAATTATCATTTTGGCTATTGTAACCTTCATGAGCTTGTTCTCCAATGTATTGGGAACTAAGGCAAATATTATAGAGTCTATTCCCGGTCTGCTGATTTTGGCAGTGATTGCTTTTGTTGGTATGCTGATGTCCAAATATATTCCCGGCGGTATTCCGGCTGCAGCATGGGTTGTAACACTGGGCTGTATTCTGACTATCCCCGGCGTTCCAGGCAGTGATATTATCAACGGCTATGTAAAAAATGTCGGCTTTGTGGCCTTATGTACCCCGATTCTGGCTTATGCCGGTGTATCTATAGGCAAGGACCTTGATGCCTTTGCTAAGACTGGCTGGCGCATTGTTATTCTGGCAATCGTTGTCTTTGTAGGCACCTATATTGCCAGCGCGATTATCGCTCAATGCATTTTGAAGGCTTTGGGACAAATTTAAAAGAATTGCTTTTGAACCGGCATCGGCTTGATGGCGGTTTTTTTAAAGCTTGCAACTTATTGTATACATGCTTTTTTAATAGTCAGTTGATATTACATCAGCAGTTATAAAAGAAAAATTTATTGGGTGTTGAGGCGAAATAATGTATAGATATTTGAATGATGATGGTAAGATTATAGTTCCTTTAATTTGTGCTTTGTTCTTTTTATATTTTTATTTTAAATATAAAAAAGATAAAAGTGTACCTGCGATAGGAGCTCGTGGTAACATATTTGTGTTTGTAGGATGTATTTTACTGTCTTTAAATGAGTTAATGAAACAAAATCATTTTCCGCTAATAACATATATAAGTCCTTTTATAGGATTAGATTTTTGCAATTTATTTCTAGTTTTAGGAGCATTTATGTTTCTTGTTGCTGCCTCAAAACACGAAAAGTATAAAAACAAGATTATCTTTAGATATACATCTACAATATACTTAATATTATTAACAGCTCTCTATATTTTTGCTAGGGTAAGATATTGGTAAATTTTTTTTGTATGCCTGCAAGCGGCAACGATATAAATATAAAAGGCTGCAACGTAGCCAGTGAAGCAGGAAAAGCAGACATGGCTGCCGAAAATAATATAAATATCGCTAATGCAAAAGAATACCATGAGCGCCTGCTTGAAGAGCATAACAAGGTCAGTGGATTGCTTTCATCTTATTACAGGAAGAATATTAAATAAAAGTGATTTAAGAAGTGAATATTCTGTGGTGAGTGTTAATTTTAATAGAACTGCACTCGGAATACCGGATAATTTGTCTTATTCTAGAGGAATACCTGCAATGGGAACTGGGTTAGGGAATAGTGTGATTCAAATGAAATAGGATTTGCTTACTATGAACCTATTGAAGGGGTGTGACTTTAGATTGAATAAGTATAAAAAAGGGTTTATTTTTGGATGTACCGCTTTAATAATCTTATGTTTATGGATTTCTATGTTTACGGTTAATGAAAAAACAGAGTTGAATATGGCGAAGACATTTTTAAGTGTGCCTTTGCCAACTGAAGCAAAATGTACATTTTTTAAGAGTGGATCCAGGCGATCTAAAAGTGCCATTTCAGCTAAATTTACGTGTACAAAGAAAGAACTTGGACAAATTCAAGAAGCATTATTGAAAATGGGTTGGGTAGAAGACAGGAAAATCATAAAAAATAATGAAAAATATTATTTTTTTTCAAAGGGTAATTATGAGTATGTTTTAATTGATCATGATAATGCATCCGTTTGGGAGGAGAGTTTTTATGAAAAGTAAAACAAACCTATCTAATTTAGTATGCTATATTTTAATAATAGTCTTATTTTTGTTTTTTGGAATTGGATTTCTCGGTAAAAAGATCATCTATGATCAGAACGAAGAGAATAAGGCGAAATGTATTATGTTGGTGAATTTAAAACGGCTAGATTTTTTAAAACCTGGTGCAATGCAGACATATGAATTTAATCAATACTCACGGTTTTCTAAACGTAACCCAGATATAAGAATGGAACTTGCTTATACGGATACAGATGATGCCATAAATTATTATGTATCCAAAGGATTGGAAAAAGGATGGAAAGTGCAAAGTATAAAGCAAAATCGTCTTATAATGCATAGAGAAGAAATTTTTCAAAGTAAGCCTGTTAAGGTTATTTTACAGTTGGAAAAGATAAAAGAAAATATATGGGAGCTGACAATGAAATATCAGTATACATAATGCTAGGCAGAATCAGATATAGGTAATGTCATCAGAATTCCTGCACATTATATTTATGAAAATGTTCTAGTCATGCTTGGCATTTTGAGAATAAAGTAAAAACACCCGTTAGCGTGATGAATAGATATTATAGCGTAAGAGATGTCTGTTCATGGCGCTAACGCAAAGTATACATGCTTTTTTGTTGAAATAATCTGCAAGTTAGAGTAAAATATGACTATAAACCATGAGGAGGTATCACTATGTCTGAAATCTTAGCGGAAGCAACTTTTCCGAGTGTAATCCATAATAATGAAGTTTGCGAAGAAATCGTTAAATGGGGCAATAAAAATGGTTTCCCCCTGCAAAAAGCAAAATTATATAATAAAATGGATGGTTATGTAGGCTTTTCTCCAGATAATTATTTCATTAAGGCAACCCGTCTGCCGCCTGTTCCCGGCGGTTGGAAAGTTGTTGTAGAAAAATATGAGGCTGAAAGCCGCATTATTCCTTTGAATGTTAAGCCAGGCACCAATGAGGTTAACCGTTTTATCCTGAAAATGATGGATGAATATGTTAAGGAAGGCCTGAAAATGGAGCTGAGTGACGAGGTTTATGAATCCTACGGTACTTACCTGCGTGATTTGAAGGTTACCGGTCACACTGTATTGATCAACACCTTTGAAGACTTTATCGAAAACATGCGTTAAGCTATGGCCGGTGTTTTTGAAAAACAGCTGGCGCGGGCGCTGGATATGCGCCTTGCAGTTTTCACATCCAAGGCAGCAAGCGGCAGTCTGCTGCAGGATGAAATGTCCTTGCGCGCCGCTGCCTATATGGCCAGCGAAATCATTATGCCTTGCTGTTGCATGATGTGCAACAAGGCTAAGCTGGAAGCATTGCTGTCACAGACGAAGCTTTGCGCGGAGAACAAAGAATTGATGCAGCGTCTGGCGGCGCTTATCTATGATGATTTAGCGCGTTGTAATGGGTTAGGATAGGGCTGAGAAAAAAAGTTAAAAAAATCTCAACTTTTTTCAAAAAAGGTGTTGACAAAAGTCGCCTAATGCCTTATACTTATATTCGTTGCTGATGCATGCGGAAATAGCTCAGTGGTAGAGTACCTCCTTGCCAAGGAGGGGGTCGCGAGTTCGAATCTCGTTTTCCGCTCCACTTAAAAATTTGCCCGACAGATTGAGTCTGTCGGGTTTTTTGGTATTGTCAAGAAGCGAGCATTGTGATATGATATTATGAGCGATTTGTGTCAGCACATTTTCGCTAAGGAAGGCTGACAGTTTAATCCGATTATATTATTTTTTACCCACATAAATTTAAGGGAGGATTTTATTAATGAACGTTACTGTTGAAAGAGTAGAAAACGAGGCAACTTTAAAAATTACCGCTCCGGCTGCTGAGGTAAATGCAGGCTATAAAAAGGCTGTACAAAAAATTGCTGACCAGGTAAACATTCCTGGCTTCCGTAAAGGCAAAGCTCCGCGCGCTATTATCGAAATGCACTATGGCAAAGAAGCTGTAAAACAAGAAGCTTTTGAAATCGTTGCTAACAAAGCATACAGCGAAGCTCTGGACCAGGAAAAACTGATCCCTGTATCCGATCCTAAAGTTGAAGAATCTACCTTCGAAGAAGGCAAGGATATGGAACTGACCATTAAAGTAACCTTGAAACCGGAACCGGAACTGGGCGAATACAAAGGTCTGCATGTAGAGAAAAAAGAAGTTGAAGTAACCGACGAGCAAGTTGACGCTCAAATCAAAGATATGATGGGCCGCGATGCTAAAATGGTAGTTGCTGAAGAAGGCGCTGTAATTGAAAAAGGCGACTTCGCTATCATCGACTTTGCTGGTACCGTTGACGGCGAACCGTTCAGCGGCGGCGAAGGCAAAGGCTATCCTCTGGAAGTTGGCTCCAACTCCTTCATCCCCGGCTTCGAAGATCAGCTGGTTGGCCTGTCCAAAGGCGATTCCACTGACGTAGAAGTAACCTTCCCAGAAGATTACTTTGTTAAAGACCTGGCTGGCAAAGAAGCTGTCTTCAAAGTAAACATCCAAGACGTAAAACGCAAAGAGCTGCCGGAACTGAACGACGAATATGTTGCTTCCAAAACCGACTTCAAAACTGTAGAAGAGCTGCGTGCTAACTACAAAGAGCGTATGCAAAAAGCTGCTGAAGCTAACGCTAAAGCTGAATACGAGCATGAACTGATTGACCTGGCTGTAGCTAACGCTAAATTCAGCGTTCCGGAAATCATGATCGAAGACAAAATCAGCCAAATGGTTGACGAAATGAAAATGAGCCTGGAAAGCCGTAAAATGAGCCTGGATATGTACATGCAATACACCGGCCTGGACATGGCTAAAATCCGCGAAAACCAACGTCCGGTTGCTGAAGAAAACGTTAAGACCGACCTGGTTCTGGACGCTATCGCTAAAGCTGAAGACATTCAGGTTGACATGGCTGACGTTGATGCAGAAATCGCTGCTATTTCCGCACAACATGGCGCTGCTCCTGAAGAAGTTAAGAAAATCATCAAAGGCAACGGCACCATGGGCCTGCTGTTGGCTAACATCCTGCGCCGCAAAGCTGCACACGTTGTTATCGACAGCGCAAAATAATTTGGGGTTATACTTACAGTAAAGGAGTGTGACAAAATGAATTATGTGCCTATCGTTGTTGAACAATCTAGTCGTGGAGAACGTTCCTATGATATTTATTCACGTCTTTTGAAGGATAGGATTGTTTTCGTTACCGGTCCGATTGATGACAATATGGCAAATGTTGTCATTGCTCAGTTATTGTTCCTGGAGTCCGAGGATCCGGACAAAGACATCCATCTGTATATTAACAGTCCTGGCGGCAGCGTAAGCGCTGGCATGGCTATTTATGATACGATGCAGTATATTAAGCCTGACGTTTCTACTATCTGCATGGGCATGGCTGCCAGCATGGCATCTGTGCTCCTGGCAGCAGGCGCGCCGGGTAAGCGTTTTGCATTGCCATATTCCCGCGTTATGATTCACCAGCCCTTGGGTGGTGCACAGGGCCAGGCAACGGAGATTGAAATCCATGCCCGTGAAATCCTGCGTATCCGTGAAGAAATGAACCAGGTACTGGCAAAGCATACCGGTCAGACAGTGGAAAAAATTGCTGCTGATACTGAGCGCGATCATTATCTGACAAGTAAAGAAGCTAAGGAATATGGCCTGATTGACGAGGTTGTTTCCCGTAGTAAATCTGCAGAGTAAGATATACTATAAGGAGATTTAAAATATGAGTTTTAATGAAGGACATGATGGAAACCCATGCTGTTCCTTTTGCGGCAAGCGTGAAGGTCAGGTTAAAAGACTGATTTCCGGTCGCGGTGTTTACATCTGCGATGAGTGTGTCGATTTCTGCAAATCAATGCTTGAAGAGGAAAAAGAAAGCGATGCTGCTGAACAGTTGGTTAATGCTGATCTGCCGAAGCCTCAGGAAATCAAGGCAATCTTAGATGAGTATGTTATTGGCCAGGATGAGGCTAAAAAGACCTTGTCTGTGGCTGTATATAATCATTACAAAAGAATCAATTACGAAATCCAGAATCCGGAGTCTAAACGTGACCTGGAGCTGCAGAAGTCCAATATTCTGATGCTCGGTCCTACCGGTAGCGGTAAAACACTGCTTGCTCAGACTTTGGCAAAGATTTTGCAGGTTCCCTTTGCTATTGCTGATGCTACTACCTTAACGGAAGCAGGCTATGTAGGCGAGGATGTTGAAAACATTCTGCTCAAGCTCATCAGCAATGCAGATTATGATATTGAAGCTGCTCAGCGTGGTATTATCTATATCGACGAAATCGATAAGATTGCCCGCAAATCTGAAAACGTTTCTATTACCCGTGACGTTTCCGGTGAAGGTGTACAGCAGGCTCTGCTGAAAATCCTTGAGGGTACTGTTGCCAGCGTTCCGCCTAAGGGAGGACGTAAGCATCCGCATCAGGAGTTTATCAATATTGATACAACTAATATCCTGTTTATCTGCGGTGGTGCCTTTGCAGGACTGGAGCATATCATCAATGCCCGTGTCGGCAAGAAAAATCTGGGCTTTGGTGCTGATATCCGCCGTAAGGAAGAGGTTGATAACGAGGCTGTATTTGCTAAGGTATTGCCTGAGGATATCATGAAGTTCGGTATTATTCCGGAATTTGCAGGACGTATGCCGGTAGTAGTAACGCTCAATCCTTTGGATGAGCCTGCACTGGTACAAATACTGACTGAGCCGCGTAATGCTTTAGTTAAGCAGTACCAGCGTTTTCTGGAAATGGATGGCGTAGATCTGGAGTTCGAGCCTGGTGCTTTGACTGCTATTGCTGAGGAAGCATTGAAACGTAATGCCGGAGCGCGTGGTCTGAGATCGATTATCGAATCTACCATGCGTAACGTAATGTATGATGTTCCTTCCCGTGATGATGTAACAAAGTGCATTGTTACTGAAGCTACTATACGCCAGCATTGCGAACCGCAAATGATTACAAAATAACAAAATATCTAAGGGGGAAGGATTGTTATACCTTCTCCCTTATTTTATCGCTATGACAGGTATACGCTTAATGGTGTACTGTCAATAAATTTCTCTCTTGTTTTGGGAGCTTAAGGAGGGATTATATGGCTAATTTGATAATTACAAAGCCCCTGTTGGCTTTGAGGGGCATCTTGATTTTTCCTGGCATGATTGCCAATATTGATGTCGGCCGAGAAAAATCTATGGCTGCTATTGACGCGGCTGAACTGACAGATAAACAGATTATCCTGGTCGGACAAAAACAGGCTGAGCAGGAAGATGTTACTGCTGCTGATTTATATGAATGGGGCGTTTTGGCAACCATCAAGCAAAAGCTGCAGCTGCCGAACGGCGCTGTTCGTTTGCTGGTAGAAGGTCTGGAGCGCGTACATGTGCTGCATGCGGCAGAGGTTCATGAGAATGAGCAGGATTTCTTTGTCGGTGAGGTAGAAGTAGTTCCTGCTGTCGATGCAGTGGATGCTGAAGCGGAAGGACTGCGTCGCTTGCTGTTGGACGCCTTTGAGCAATGGACTCTGCTTACGAAAAAGGTTAATCCTGATACAGTGCAGTCCTTAAAGTCGCGTGCTGATGTAAGCAAGGTTCCTGATATTATTGTCGGTTATCTGCCGCTGTCTTTGACCGAAAAGGAAGAGCTGTTGGAAATGGCGCCGCTGAAGCTGCGTTTACGCAAATTATACGAAATTCTTGTGCGCGAGCAGGAAATTGCCGATGTAGCTAAAAATATTTCTGACCAGGTACACCAGCAGGTGGAACAGAATCAGAAGGAATATTACCTGCGCGAGCAGATTAAGGCTATCAGCAAGGAGCTTGGCGAAAACGAAGACGTACAGGCAGAAATTGCCGACTACAAGGAACAGATGTCCAAGCTGAAAATGCCGCAAAATGTGGCGGAAAAAATCAACAAGGAGCTGGGACGTCTGGCGAAGATGCCGCCGATGACGCCGGAGGGAGCGGTAATCCGCACCTATATTGATTCTTTGCTTGCGTTGCCTTGGGGCAAATTCACCAAGGATAATTTTGATATAGATAAGGCGCAGGATGTTCTTGATAAAGATCACTACGGCCTGAAGAAGGTTAAGGAGCGTATTCTGGAATATCTGGCGGTACGTGCGTTGTCCAAGAGTACACGTGGACCGATTCTGTGTCTGGTAGGACCTCCGGGTGTTGGTAAAACAAGCTTGGCGAGCAGCATTGCCAAGGCTATTAAGCGTAAATTTACCCGTATTTCTTTGGGTGGTGTGCGTGATGAAGCTGAAATCCGCGGTCATCGTCGTACCTATATCGGTTCTATGCCGGGACGTATTATTCATGGTATGCAGACCTGTGGCTGCATGAATCCGGTTTTCCTGTTGGACGAGATTGATAAAATGGCTTCTGATTTTCGTGGCGATCCGGCTTCTGCTCTCTTAGAGGTGCTTGATCCGGAGCAGAACAACAGCTTTAGTGACCACTTTATTGAATTCCCGTTTGATTTATCACATGTATTCTGGATTGTAACAGCAAATGCTGTTGATACTATTCCTCCGGCTCTTTTGGACCGTTTGGAAATTATCCAGCTGAGCAGCTATACTGACGAAGAAAAGGTTAAGATTGCTCAACTGCATCTTTTGCCGAAAGAGTTGAAGCTCAACGGCCTGGAAAAATACAAGGTGAGCGTTAGCGAAAAGGCTATCCGCCGTGTAATTCACGACTATACAAGGGAAGCAGGCGTGCGTAATCTGGAACGCAAGCTGGCAGGTATCTGCCGCAAGGTTGCCTTCAAGATTGTCAAGGGCAAGGGTAAGGGTGCTCAGGTAACAGAAAAGAATCTGGAAAAATATTTGGGACCGGTTATTTACCTTGATGATGATATCAGTCTGAAATCCAGTGTTGGCGTTGCTAATGGTCTGGCGTGGACCAGCGTCGGCGGCGAGCTGCTGAAGGTAGAGGTGCTGGCGTTTAAGGGCAAAGGCAACCTGACGCTTACCGGTCAGCTGGGCGACGTAATGAAGGAGTCGGCTCAGGCTGGCTACACCTACATCCGCAGTCGCGCGGAAGCCTTGGGGATTCCTGCCAACTTTGGCGAAACGATGGATATTCATATCCACCTGCCGGAGGGTGCTGTGCCCAAAGACGGTCCGTCTGCCGGCGTAACAATGGTTACTGCCATGGTATCGGCGCTGACAGGTAAAAAGGTTAAAGGCAAGCTGGCGATGACCGGCGAAATTTCCCTGTCCGGCAAGGTATGGCCTGTTGGCGGCATCAAGGAAAAAATGCTTGCCGCTTACCGGTATGGTGTAAAAACAGCACTGCTGCCGAAGCGCAATATGCAGGATCTGGATGAGCTGCCGGAAAATATTCGTAAGGAAATGCAGTTTATACCTGTTGAGCATCTTGATGATGTGTTGAAGCTGGCATTGGAGGATCAAAATGAGTAAAGATAATTGGGATATTATCCGTGCTAAATATGTGGCCTCTGCAGTACGTGCAGACCAATATCCGCAGCCTTCTTTGATAGAGGCTGCCTTTATCGGCCGCAGTAATGTCGGTAAATCGTCGCTTATCAATTCACTCTGCCGCCGCAACGGCCTGGCACGCGTAAGCTCTACTCCGGGCAAAACGCAGACCATCAACTTTTACGAGCTGGAGGCTAAGCGCGTAGTTGAGGGTGAGGATGAAAGGGCATCCTTTTATCTGGTAGATTTACCTGGTTATGGCTTTGCTAAAACAAACCATAATAATAAGGATCAATGGTCCGGGTTTATCAGCAAATATTTATCTGGCAGTGAAAATCTGGGGGTTGTCTGCCAGCTGATTGATATCCGCCATAAGCCTATGGACAGCGATATGGAATGCTTCAACTGGCTGCGCAGCTGTGGCCTGAAGGTGCAGGTTGTGCTGACCAAGTCCGATAAGCTTTCTAAAAATGCGGCGATGTCCCAAAAGGCACTCTTCAAGCGTGAAATGGGCCTGAAGGAGCATGAGATTATTACTTATTCTTCTTCGCAGCATACAATGCGTGGCGAGCTGATTGCGCGTATTATGGAGGCTTTATCTGCTAACGGTGTAGAGCAGGAGTAAAAATTATGTTGTTAAACCGCTTGTTGCTCTTTATCATGGCGCTTTGTCTGGGCAGCCTGCTGGTACGCATGCATTTGCCGATACCGTTTTTGCTGGGCGGCCTGCTGACTGCTTTGCTTTGCAAAACACTGACGCATCGCAGCGACGTAAGCTGGCCTAAGCAATGGCGTGAATATGCATTGATGGTTGCAGGCTACGGTATTGGCTCTACCTTTAGCTCGGACACCTGGAATAACTTTCTGGCTGAGCTGGTCGGTGTAGCGGAAGCAACGATAGTTATTTTGGCTGCAAGTATGGTATTGGCTGTTATTACGGCAAAGCTGGCGCGGGAAAACATCAAAAGCTGCATTATGGGTATGCTTCCCGGCGGCATGACGCTGACGATGCTGCTTTGCGAGGATGACAAGGAGGTCAATCCTAATGTTGTCGTGGTAATGCAGATTCTGCGTCTGCTGGGCGTAGTTATTACTGTGCCGTTTCTTGTTATCTGGCTTTTGCATGCGCAGGTGATAGGCAGCAGCGTAGCGCTGCCGAACCATGGCGGTATGCATTGGCTTGTTGTAGTGCCCTTGTCTATATTGGGCAGCTTTATAGCAACGAAAATACATATGCCGACGCCGAAACTGTTGGGACCTATCTTGGCTACGGCTGCATTTTCCGTCTTCGCTGGCGGTGTGCAGCCTGTGCCTTTTTGGCTCATGGCGGCGGCGCAGGCCAGCATTGGTCTGTTTATGGGTATGCAGCTTGATGCGGACCGCATCGTAAAAACCGAAAAAATGGTGCCCTATATTCTTATCGGTACGGCGATACTCATTGTTGTGAGCATCGGTATGGCTAATGTGCTTTCCGCACGCTACGGCTTTTCGCTGGTAACGGCGTTTCTGGCGATGGCGCCGGGAGGTATAGCTGAAATGTCTTTGGCCGGTATGAGTATGGGTGAGAATGTTTCTATTATCCTGACCTATCAGCTGGTGCGTGTGCTGGTGATAAATATCTTTATCCCGCCGCTGTTGGCGTGGTGGTTTAAGGCTAAGCAGGCATAATTTTAGAGGATTGCAGAAAAATTTGTCATGATTTAAGAAAAATTTTTCTTGCAGTCCTCTTTGCTTTTGTATGTAAAATCCTTGTAAAAGCGCATGGTGCAAGGCTTTGAAGCATTATAAACATCTATCGGGACACAAAAAGTCCATAGTGGACAAAAACGTCATAAGGTGTTATACTTAATGCATGTAAAGGCAAGACCTTAAAATAAAGCAGAAGGGATGATGTAAAAATGACTTTTGAAAAATTTGTTGAAACTCTGTGCAACTTTAAATGGTATATGATTCACTGATTTTGGGAGGTGAGAATAATGCTGGAAAAATTTGTCAAAGCTTTATATGAAATGAATTTCTACTATATCCATTAACAGGTGTATAAAAATGAAGATTGCTAAATCGTAAGAGCGCTTGCAGCTGAGCTGTAGGCGTTTTTTATTGCCTTAAAGCCGGTTGCTGCTGATATAATAGATTTTTTATTGTATTATATGTAAATTAAACACAAAGAACAGTTAATCAGAAATGGACACAAATATACATAAGACTGTTACATACATGGAATACAAATACAAAAATAAAAATCCACGAAAAAGGTTGACAAGGTAAATAGTAACTGCTATAATTAAGACAACAAGTTGATATTGATATTACAGGTGCGAAAGCTCAATAGAGAAGCCGGTGAAAGTCCGGCACGGTCCCGCCGCTGTGACGTGGAGCGTGTTTTGTTTATACCACTGGAGGGGTCCTCTGGGAAGGTGAAACACGTGAAGAAGCGAAGCCAGAAGAACTGCCTGTAAGATGCATCGTCGTTTGACCTGCGAGAGACGGGGAGAGATGTCGTAGAGCTGTAGTATAGGTTTGTGCGCCTAGTAGCTTTTGATATTTCGCCGTTTTTCAAAAGTCCCGCCCGTATTAGGTGAAGGATTCTTTTTGAGAAACGGTTTTCTGTTTCTTATGCCATTGAAGGTCACGTGATGGCTGTGACCTTTTGGAGAGTGGCCGGGCCATCGATGCTATCTGTCATACTTGTCCGCGATACTGGACATATCGTGTTTTTCAAATCCCATTCTCAAATTTTTCTTTTAGCTGAGAACATTTCCTTTCTCCTCTCAAGTACGACAGCGTAGGGGTGCGCTGTCGTGCTGACAATCCAGCCATCACAAATGTGGTGGCTTTATTTTTTGCTGTTTAAAGGGAGGTTATTGATATGAAAGAATTATATTTGGCAGGCAAAATTGCTGAGCTGCTGGCAGCCTTTGAAGGTATGAAAGGCGTTGAAGAAGTTGTTGCCGGACGTGCTAAAGCCAGCGGTGAGCTGGAAGTAAAGTGCGTACGTGTGCAATATAACCCCAAAAAGACAGATATCTGCGAGCTTTTGAAAAAATACTTCAATGAAGGGGTAAATCCCTATATTATTGCTGAAGATCCTTTGGAACAGGCTGCTGTTATTTACAAGGCGGCTGAAGATGTTCCGCAGATTGAATACTATGCCCGTTTTATGCAGAACCGCGGCGCAGAGCCGGGTGCTGCTTTAGGCAACATGATTCTTAATGATACTATGCCTGAAGAAAACGAGCTGCGCAGAGTCCAGATTAATTACGGACGTCTGCAGGAGTTCCTGGCAGATTAAACTGCCTGTTATTTTGTTATATACGGCCTGGACAACCGTGACCGTGTATATAAATGCTGTTTGCTTCTTAAAATCTATCCAAGCAAGGATGCGGCACATGTCCCCTGATGACCGGGTGAGAGCGGTCGGATAGCAGCTGCATCAGCAGACGAGATTGGCTGGAGGTGATATGCGTTTCAGCTTGGTGCTGTGAGCTTTTTCACAGTAATGATTAAATTATTAAAGGAGGATTATTTGAATGGCTGATGAACAACAAAAAACTGCAGCAGTCGTTGATGGCGAAAGACCGTTGACAGACAAAGAACTGGAAGCCATGTTGCGTAAGTCAGAGAAAGTAACCGAATTCCCGGAGGTAACTTTTGATGAATTTACCGAACCCACCTGGGATGAATGGGTGGAGGCATGTAATGCACTGTTGAAGGGCAAACCCTTTGACAAGATCATGTATACCAAAAACTACGAGGGCATTACCTTTGACCCGATTTATACTCGTAAAGGCACTGATGCAATTCTGCCGACCAACGATTATCCCGGTATGGGTGATTTCCTGCGTGGCGCAACTGTTAACGGTTATGTACACGAGCCTTGGGGCATTGCACAAGCTTGCGATGAAACTCTGCCGGCTGAAAACAACGAGCTGCTGAAGGAAGAAATTTCCAAGGGCTCCACTGTTTACAATATCAAACTGGATACTGCAACCAAAAACGGCGTAGACGTTAAAGATGCAGAAAAACCCGGCGATATTGGCGTGAACGTTACTACTGTTGAAGATATGAGCGTTCTGCTGAATGGTCTGAAACTTGACAAATATCCTATTATGATGTACACCGGTGCCGGCGCTAAAAACCTGCTGGCTCTGACTGTTGCTGCTCTGAAGGGCGCTGGTCATGATGTTAAAACCCTGCGTGGTGTTATCGGCGGCGACCCGATCGGCGAGCTGGTAAAAACCGGTAAAACCGAAACCTCTCTGGATGCTTTGTATGATGAAATGGCTGAAACCATTAAATTTGCTAAAGCTAATACTCCGGAGCTGCGCACTGTTTTCATCAACAGTGATGCTTACACCGATGGCGGTGCTGAAGCAGTACAAGAGGTTGCTTACACCTTCGCTACTGCAGTTGAATATGTACGTCAAATGCAAAAACGCGGCGTTGAGCTGCACGATATTGCTAACTCCCTGTACTTCTGCTTCAACCAAGGTGCTAACTTCTTCATGGAAATCGCAAAACTGCGTTCCCTGCGTATGATCTGGGCAGCTATTATGGAAGCATTCGGTGCTGAAGAAGCAGACCGTGCTATTAAAGTTCATGGCCGTTGCGCTCGCTTCACCAAAACCGTTGTTGACCCGTATGTTAACATGCTGCGTAACTGCACCCAAACCTTCTCCAGCGTTGTAGGCGGCGTTTGCACTTATGACAACCCGCCGTTTGACGAGCTGATCCGTAAAGGCGACGTATTCTCCCGTCGTATCGCTCGTAACCTGCACGTAATGCTGCAAGAAGAATTTGGTATGCTGAGCCCGATCGATGCTGCCGGCGGTTCCTGGGGCGTTGAAACCCTGACCAAACAGATTACCGAAAAAATCTGGGCTGAGTTCCAAAAGGTTGAGGAAATGGGCGGCATCATTAAAGCTCTGGAAGCTGGCTATCCGCAAGCACAAGTTGCTGACGTTCTGGCTAAGCGCTTCAAAGCTCTGGAAATGCGCAGCGATCGCGCTGTTGGCGTAAACATGTACCCGAACATGACCGAAGAACCTCTGGAGCGCCGCGAAGAGGACACTCCGAAACTGAAGAAAGAACGCGAAGCTGCTGTTGCTGCTTATGTTGCTGACATCGACACCAACTACCTGGCCGGCAAGCTGGCTGCTGTTGAAACTGTTGAAGGCGCAATCGAAGCATTCAGCAATGGTGCTACTATCGGCCAGGTTGCTGCTGCATCCTGCAAGGCTGAAGCTCCGGAAACCGTTGAAGCAATCGCTGCTCATCACTGGACCGAGCGCTATGAAGCACTGCGTTTCGAAACTGAAGACTATGTTAAGAAAACCGGCAAAAATGTTGAAGTATTCCTGTGCAACATGGGACCGATTCCTCAACATAAAGCTCGTGCCGACTTCTCCACCTCTTTCCTGCAGGTTGGTGAATTCAACGTTCATCTGAACGATGGTTTCCAAGACGGCGAAGATGGCGATCAATACGAAAAATGCCTCAAAGCTTTCAAAGAAGGCGACTACGATGTTGCAGTTATCTGCTCCACCGATGCTACCTATCCGGAAATCGTTCCGAAACTGGCTCCGATGATTAAAGCAGCTATGAAACCGTCCGCTACTCTGTTCCTGGCCGGCGCTGCTCCGAAAGACATGGAACAAGTTTACAAAGATGCTGGCGTTGACGATTTCATCAGCGTAAAAGCTAACTGCTTCCAAACTCTGAAGATGCTGCAAAAGAAGAAAGGGATGATTGAATAATGAGCATTAATCCGGATTTCACTAAAGTAGCCCTTCCTGATCATCCTTCTTGTTCTTATGACGAATGGAAGAAAAATCTGGAAGAAAAAATGGGCGAAAATTACGATGCCCTTTATGATACTACCTTGGAACGTATTCCTAAAGCTCCGCTGTACACCAAGGATATCTATGATAAATGTAACCATTTGGACTTCATGAGCGGTATTCCTCCGTTCCTGCGTGGTCCTTACTCTACAATGTATGTATTCCGTCCGTGGACTGTACGTCAATATGCAGGTTTCTCCACTGCGGAAGAATCTAACGCATTCTATCGTCGTAACCTGGCTGCAGGCCAAAAAGGTCTGTCCATCGCGTTCGACTTGCCGACTCACCGCGGCTATGACGCTGATAACCCGCGTGTAGTTGGTGACGTTGGTAAAGCAGGCGTATCTGTTTGCTCCATGCTCGATATGAACATTCTGTTCTCCGGTATTCCTCTGGATCAGATGTCCGTATCCATGACCATGAACGGCGCAGTACTGCCTGTACTGGCATTCTTCATCGTATCCGGTGAAGAACAAGGCGTTGATAAATCTATCATGGCCGGTACCATTCAGAACGATATTCTGAAAGAGTTCATGGTACGTAACACCTACATTTATCCGCCTGCTATGTCCATGCGTATCATCGGTGATATTTTCGAATATACCACCAAATATATGCCTAAATTCAACAGTATTTCCATTTCCGGTTACCATATTCAAGAGTGCGGCGCAACCTGCGACCTTGAATTAGGCTACACTCTGGCCGATGGTATGGAATATATCCGTACCGGTGAAGCTGCAGGCTTGCCTGTAGACGCATTCGCAAAACGTCTGTCCTTCTTCTGGGATATGGGCAAAAACTACTTCATGGAAGTTGCAAAAATGCGTGCTGCTCGTGTTCTGTGGGCTAAGATTCTTAAGAGCTTCGGCGCTAAGAACCCGAAATCCATGGCACTGCGTACTCACAGCCAGACTTCCGGCTGGTCTCTGACCGAACAGGATCCGTTCAACAACATCTCCCGTACTTGTATGGAAGCTATGTCTGCTGCTCTGGGCCATACCCAATCCCTGCATACAAACGCACTGGACGAAGCTATCGCATTGCCGACCGACTTCTCCGCTCGTCTTGCTCGTAACACCCAGCTGTACATCCAGGATGAAACCAAAGTCTGCAAGATTATCGATCCGTGGGGCGGTTCCTACTATGTTGAATACCTCACCAACGAAATCATTCGCCGTGCTTGGGCTCATATCCAGGAAGTTGAAGCACTCGGTGGTATGGCAAAAGCTATTGCAACCGGCCTGCCGAAGATGCGTATCGAAGAGTGCGCAGCTCGTCGTCAAGCTAACATCGATAGCGGTAAAGAAACCATCGTTGGCCTGAACAAATATCGTCTGGCTAAGGAAGATCCGCTGAACGTACTGTCCATCGATAACACCGCTGTACGTAACGCTCAGATTAAACGTCTGGAAAAACTGAGAGCAGAACGCAACAACGACGCTGTTGCACGCGATCTGGAAGCTATTACCCGCGCAGCTGAAACCCGTGACAACGGCAACCTGCTGGAAATGGCTGTACAAGCTGCTCGCGACCGTGCTTCCCTTGGTGAAATTTCTGACGCAGTTGAAAAAGTATCCGGTCGTTTCAATGCTGTAATCCACACTGTATCCGGTGTATACTCCAGTGAATTCAGCGGCAACGATGACATGGAAAAAGCTACCAAACTGGCTGATGAGTTTGAAAAACTTGAAGGCCGTCGTCCTCGTATCTTCCTGGCTAAAATGGGCCAAGACGGTCATGACCGCGGACAAAAAGTTCTGGCAACCTCCTTCGCTGATATGGGCTGGACCGTCGACGTTGGTCCTCTGTTCCAGACTCCGGAAGAATCTGCACAAGACGCTGTAGATAACGACGTTGATATGGTTGGCTTCTCTTCCCTGGCTGCAGGTCATAAAACCTTGCTGCCGGCAATCGTTGAAGAACTGAAGAAACGTGGCCGTGAAGATATCATGGTATGTATCGGCGGCGTAATTCCTGCACAGGATTATGACTACCTGTATGAACATGGTGCAGCAGGCATCTTTGGACCTGGTACCAACATTCCTAAGTGCTGCATCCAATTACTGCAAATGTTGGTTGACCGTGCAAAAGCTGAACACGCTGAAGACTGAGGTGATATAAATGCCTGAAACTGGTGAAAAAGATATTAGGCCGAGTTGGGTACCCCTGAAAAAAGACCCTAACTTTGCCTGCTCTGTAATGGGCGGGATTGACAGTGCCGTAAACGCTGTCAGCGAGGAGAAGTATAACCCTGTGGATAAAATTAGGAAATTCCCCTTGAGGAAAAAGCCTAGTCCGGAAGAGTTAATAAAAGGAGTCAGTGAAGGCGATCGTAAAACCTTATCTCAAGCTATTACTCTTATAGAAAGCAATGCACCGAGGGATTTTGATAAAGCACAGCGTGTCCTGCAGGCTCTTCTGCCGCGTACAGGCAAAGCTTTGCGCATCGGCATTTCCGGTGTACCGGGTGCCGGCAAAAGTACCTTTATCGAGTCCTTTGGCCAGATGCTGTGTCATCAGGGCTACAAGGTCGCAGTTCTTGCTGTCGACCCCACCAGCTCTATTACCGGTGGCTCTATTTTGGGTGATAAAACGCGTATGCAGATGTTGTCGCGTGAACCTAATTGCTTTATCCGTCCGTCCCCTGCAAAGGGTACATTGGGCGGCGTTGCCCGTAAAAGCCGTGAAACCATGCTGCTTTGCGAGGCTGCAGGCTGTGACGTTATCTTAGTAGAAACCGTAGGTGTAGGCCAGTCCGAAATCACTGTCCGTTCGATGGTTGACTTCTTTATGCTGGTAGTACTGACCGGTGCCGGTGATGATCTGCAAGGCATCAAGAAAGGCATCATGGAGGTTGCCGACGCTATCGTTGTCAACAAAGCCGATGGTGACAATCTGCCTAAAGCTATCGTTACCCAGGGTGAGTATGAGCGTATGATTGAATTCATCCGTCCTGCTACCGAAGGCTGGAAAACTCACGCCTACAGATGCTCTGCTTTGACCAAGGAAGGCCTGCTTGAGCTTTGGGCAGTAATGCGCAAGTTCGAAAAGGTTACCAAGGAATGCGGTTCCTTCGACAAACGTCGTAAATCGCAGACTATTTCTTGGGTTAATAGCATGATTGACGAGCATTTACATAACCTGTTCTTTGAAGACCCGATGATTAAAGGACGCTTACCGGCAGTAATGGAAGCAGCTGTTAATGGCGTGGTATCCCCAAGCCAGGCTGTTACCGAACTGATTAACGCCTTTGATATTGATCGTGCTTCAATGAGGCATCGCAATCAAAACAAATAAAGTCTGGCAAGAAAGCACCCTGTGGTGATTTTTGACCGGCAACCTAAAGGCTGTCATTGATGAAGTTTCATCGGTGACAGCCTTTTTGTTTTATAATGGTTTGTAGGTGCTGCAAAACATTAATATAAAAGTGTAAAAACACAATGTAAAACAAAGCGGGGTGTGAGAATTTTTAACCTAAAAAGAGTAAGAGATGCTAATTCTTTTATTGTCAACAAATAAGCGCCTCTTTAGTGATATAAGTTCTTACAATATTTTTTTCGAGAACTTTTTCGCTAAAGTCTTGACATTCTTAATCGGACTTAGTATAATTAAAAGCAACAAATCAATATTTCGTATGAAGCGCTAATTGGTGAAAATCCACACGGTCCCGCCGCTGTAACAGGCTTGCCTGGAGTCAGCAAAGTACTTCGTACAAGCATATGCTTGACCTGCGAGCGACAGGAGAAGATGTTAACAGACAAGATACTGTTTATGTGAGAGTGGCAGCTATCTTAATTGTGCGCATTAACCGTCTTTGCTTGCAAAGACGGTTTTTTTCAACTATCAAATGTGGGTCGAAATATTGATTTCCCAAACATTAGAACAAACTAAGCAAATCGGACAATTTGCTGTTCTGTTACGTAAAGATTTTTCAAATTCTCCTTCTTCTCCAATTTTATCGTGTGTAGCTTGTTACAGGGGTGTGGCAATGCAACAATAAAAAAACCGCCAGGTAAGGCGGCTTTTTTATTGCCTTCGCAAGGAAAGCATAAGCATAGTATGATAAAACAGAAAAACCGCCGTGAGGCGGTTTTTTATTATAAAGATGAGTTTTTCAGAACCTCATCCAAATTGCATACCTGCTGTGAATTACGTGTCTTGGAATAGAATTTGAGGAAATGCTGGGCAACGACGGAAAGCGGTCTGTCCTTAACCTTTACTACAGTCTTGTAAACATCTGCCTTGATGTCGGATATAGGACGGGTGATAAATTCTTCGCCAAGGTCCTCTCCGGGCTCTACAGGCACGATAGAAACGGCTGCCTTGACGCGTGTCCATTCCAAGGTAGTGCTGCGGGTGGTGCTGGTGCAGGTGATACGCGGTACGATGGAGGCTTGAGCACAGGCCTTGAGGAAGATTTCGGAGCAGCCGGAGCTGATGCTCAGAGGTACATCCTCTAATTCCTTAAGGGTGACAACCTTTTTGCTGTCATCCAGAAAAACAGAGTTTTTATGGAAAACGGCTGTCAGTTCTTCATCGCGACGGAAGAGAACTTCAAAGTTATCCTGATGCTCTACCGGTACGCTCAAAATTCCCAGCTCGGTAATACCGTTAAGCATTTGCTGTGTCTGTTCATTTATGCTTGCTTCAAACAGCTCGCATTTGATATTAGGATAAAGAGCACAGAAATCCTTGAGGGAGGATTTGATGAATAAAGCACTGCGGGAGTTGGCAATGCTGAAACGCAGCGTACCTACAACACCGCCCATAATGTTTTCGATTTCGCTTTTGGCAAGATCTTCCAAAGCACACATGTACTTCGCTTTTTGATAGAGGACGCGTCCTGCCTCGGTCAGGAGAATCTGACGGCTGCCGCGGGTGGTAATTATCAGCTTGGTGCCGAAATAGTTTTCCAGAGCACGCAGCTGCTTGCTGAGGGCCGGCTGAGCGATATGTACGTAATCAGCCGCACCGGTAAAACTACCGGCTTCGATAATTGCCAAAAAGTTTCTGTAATTGTCTAATTCCATGTTTTGCAGACCTCCAACTAATACTAAACTTATGTAAAATAGAAACAGTAATAGATTCTAAATATAGGTATAATATAATTAGTTTATCATATTGCTAGTGTATTTTCAAGAATTACAACGATTAAGGCTATTATAGAACAGAAGAAAGCTAAAAAGCAATAATAAAATGTCATATCTATAATTCCTATTAGCTATTTTTCTTATTAAGCAATATCTGTTATACTAAATGCGTATAAAGCAGAGGCCTTATACAGAGCAAATTGACAAATTGACTTATTCAAAGCAAAGGAGAGAACAATCATGGCTGAAACAAAAATGGCAGTCGAAAAAGAAATCGGTTTATTCGCACATCTGTGCCGTCAACGCAACGGTGCAGCAAAAGTATTCCCGCATTGTGGTGAAAAAGGCTTTGCCTTCAGCAGAAGAGTACAGGGCTTCAAACTGAGCGAAGCATCCCTGAAAGCATTAAAAAGAGGTTAAGAAGAAAGATGAGCTTTGTACTGAACTATCTCAAAGAGTTGGACAGAGAATACTATAGTAAATGGTTTAAGAATATTTTGCTTTAAGCTTTATACAGCAGCATTGTAATATGCCAGTCCGCGAGCGATGACGTTATAGCCTACCTCCTTGTACGTCGTTGGCAGACTGGCTTTTTGTTTGCCTAAAATATTCCTGACGGATATATAAATAATGCTATATAGGTATTTTTGTTCCGGCGATAATTGTCGTATAATATAAAACTGCCTGCTATAAAAAACAAGTGGAAATTAGTTTCAAAATGCATTTAATTACTTTCTGAAATATACTTAATTCATATAACTTCTATTCCAACTAGGTATTTTTATTATTTTGGAATATGTTGTATAATCTCTAACAGTGAAAGGCACTCTCCAAAAGGAACAAGAAAGGAGCTGATAAGTTTTGGACATTGCACTTATCATGAATGATGAAAAAGAAGATTCTAAGATTCGGGAGTACCTGAAACAGGTAGACAAGAAATTTTACTATCGAGCTATCGAGAACAGGAAAAAGGAAGGTAAAGTCTTTCCTCATCGAGGCGAAGATGGTAAGCTCTTTGTAAACACTTTTCAATATGTAAACCTATTTAAGAAGAAATAAGTGGAGGGAAATTTTTATGACACCAGCAATTAAATGCTTAATTCTGTTAGCAGTAGTTGCACTGTTATTCGTTACCGAAATGATTCCGCTGGCAATGACCGCGGTTCTGGCTGCTATAGCCTGCAGTGCATTGGGCCTGGTTCCTGAGAACCAAATCTTCCTTGGCCTGGCAGATTCTACTGTAGTTCTTTTTGGCGGTATGTTCGTCGTTGGCGCTGCTATGTTTTACACCGGACTTGCTCAAAAGGTTGGCGGCGCTGTAGTAAAGCTGTTTGGTACCAATGAAAACAGCCTGATGTTTGGTCTTATGGTTATTGCAGCTGTTATGTCTGCGTTCTTGTCTAACACCGGTACCACCGCTTGCCTGATTCCTGTAGTTATGGGTATCTGCGCACAAGCAAAGCTTTCCGCTTCCCGTCAGCTGATGCCGTTGGCTTTCGCTGCCGGCCTTGGCGGTACCTGCACCCTGATTGGTACCCCGCCGAACATTCTGGCAAACGTTGCTCTGAAAGCAGCTGGTATGCCGGAGCTGCAATTTGGCTTCTTTGAATATGCCTACATCGGCATTCCTATTACTGTTGCCGGCATCGTTTACATGATGTTCCTTGGCAAATATATCCTGCCGGAAGCTAAAACCGATGAGGTTGCAGATGTAGAGCAGGAGATTGATGCTACTAACACTACTCCTAAAAAACAGATGATCTGCGGTGTCATCATGGTTGGCGTTATCGGTTCTATGGCAACCAGCGTAGTTCCTCTGGAACTGGCTGCTGTTGTCGGAGCGGTACTGTGCGTACTGACAGGCTGCATCACTGAAAAACAAGCCTATAACTCCATCGACTGGATTACCATCTTCCTGTTTGCAGGCATGATTCCTGTTGCAACAGCTATGAACACCAGCGGCGCTGGCAAGCTGATTGCTGAATTTACCGTAAGCCTGATGGGCGGTAACCCGTCTCCGTACCTGGTAACTGCAGTACTTTTCGGTTTGGCAGTTATCCTGACTCAGTTTATGAGCAACACCGCTTCTAAAGCTCTGCTGTGCCCGGTTGGCATTGCACTGTCTGCACAAATGGGTGCATCTCCGAAAGCTGTACTGATGGCAATCCTGATTGCTTCCAGCTGCGCATTCGCTTCTCCGGTAGGTACTCCTCCGAACACCCTGGTACTTGGCCCTGGCAAGTACAAATTCATGGATTATGTTAAATGCGGCGGCGGTCTGGTAGCAGTCAGCATGATTGTTGCAATCATCGTTATTCCTATCGTATGGCCGTTCTTCCCGACTGCAGCATAATTAACTAAAGACTTAGGTCTTACCACCTTTCTTAAAATGTCTGCAACGCTCCCAAATGGGAGCGGTCAGCAGACGCAAATTGGATAGAGAACAATTTATTATAGACGGGGCGGAAGCTGCCCTGACGCACAAAGCTTCAAAGATGCTTACAATTACAAATTCCTTCTTTCTGTATATATTTGCTTAGGGGACATTGGCAGTATATATAGGATATAAATGAAAAGACTACCCTTCGTCATGTTGGACAGAGCATGGCGGAGGGTAGTTTTAATTTAGTGCTGCAAAAAATAACCCCTAATAAGCAGAGCTTTTTTATTCTGATGTAACCGATTCGGATAGAACCGAATAAAAGTTGACGAGGAGGCGAAGCTATGACATATTTTATTCGGAAGGAATCGAATCGGAAGAAGTTGAATAATTTGTATAGCTTGACAGCAGGGTTGTTTTTGGTATATCTTTAGTAGTATAGTAGACGTGAAAGGGTTCTTATGAAAATTATTTTAAGGTGAAGGTGGTGGCTTACATGAAAAAGACTCCAAATAAATGTCGTTTGCTGCGCGTTTTTGAATATATGCTGAATACAGACGAGGAACATCCTTTGAATGTGACAGAGATTCAGCAGAAGCTGCTAGAGGATGGAACCTGCGATAAACTTCCGGACCGTAAGTCTATTTTACGGGACTGGGCAAGTATTAATGAGTGTGGCTATGAGCTGGAGAGCTGCGCAAACCATAATAAAGGCAAGTATATGAACGGTAAGCAGAGAACATTTGAAGGCTATCAGCTGAAAATGCTGGCGGACGCCGTTGCATCTGCTCGCTTTCTGGCAGCAGATGATGCGCGTAAGCTGGGCGATGCAATTATGACTTTGGGCACGGAATCTGATAAAGAGCTGCTCAAAAAGGCTGTTATCCGGGACGAGAGTCTGAATGTGGCGACAAAGCAGGCTAAGTATAATTTTGACAGGATATTAGAGGCTATCCGCGAACGTAAGCAGATTAGCTTCCAATACAATGATAAGTATCTGGCAAAGCCTGCGCAGGAGGACTTGCGCAATGATGGCCTGACATATTATATCAGTCCTTATTATTTAGTGCCTGCGAAAAATGATTATTATGTAATTGCCTGCACTGGTGACTATAAAAATTTCAGCCATTACCGTGTTTCGCGCATGATTAATGTAAAGGAAACGGAGCTGGCAGCTAAAGACATCAAGCTAAATGATACCTATAAAAAGCTCGTAGCGGAGGGCAAGAGCATTAGTGATTATCTGCGTGAGCATATTAATATGTGGTTTGGCGATACGCAACGGGTAAATTTACATTGCAGGCAGCAGACACGGCTGGATGTATTGGGAACGTTTGGTAATCTGCTGAATATTAATGACTGTAAAAACGACAAGGAATATTTTACGACCAGCGTGCAGGTGCAGGCTGGCGATGGATTTTTTAACTGGGTTGCAGGCATGGGCGGTAATGTGATTATTACAGGGCCTGAGTGTGTACGTGAAGCGTATAAAAAATATCTGGAAAGCCAGCTAGCATTGTATAAATAAGGCTTACATGTATACAAATAAGGCAGGAATTATGACAGCAGGATTTTTGCTGATGGTGTAGAAATAAAATGAAACTAAAACAAGGAGGGCTTAAAATGACACCTGAACAAAGACGTATATTAACCTCAATCGGAGTAAAATTGGGTGATTTTCCAGATACTATTAACTTAGATGATAGTAAACCATCTAAATTGGTAATGAAATTAACAAAAGAAGCTGTTGGGTTTTCCAAGAAACCCATTAATATGCAAGAGGAGAGTGCTTGTTTTGAAGCGTGGTGTTTGATTATAAAAGCTAAAACTAGCAATCCTGGTTTAAAAATTGAGTTAGATGTAGAAGATATCACTGATAATAGCTACCCTGGTGGAAAGCCAGCCAATGGGCATTTAGGAAGATTTTTATATAGAATTTTGAAATTTAGTGAACAATATAAGTATTGGTTTGAACTTAGTAAGGCTTTAGGGGAAATAAAGGATAAATTTCAAAACTATTTGGATACCAAGATCTTCGAAACCAATGCTCCTTCAAAGGAAGCAGAAGCTGATCCAGATAAGTTATTGAATAAAGGGCTAGAAAGCTATGTTGAACAATTACTGGTGGACACTGGTATTAATAAAACGAAGATTTTAAAATTGTCTTCTGCGAGTGCTATAGTAGGCAGACAGTTACCAGTAGGCTTATATGAAGGTACTAAGTCTAAATATAATGGGGTATTTACTAGTGGAACCTCTGCGGCAGATTTTTGGGCAGTGGATGGAGATATCATCAAGGTTTATGAATTAAAAAGCAAAAATCCTATGGTTGGTATAATTACAGAGATTTTCTTCTATAGTAATTATGTATATGATATATTTGTAGAAAAAGGTAATCACATGGTTCCATATACACCTAAAAAGTACTACCGTAATTATGATAAAATTGAAGGGAAAAAAGTTCAAGGAATAATGCTAAGTGATTCTGATGGGTGGCATCCAAGTCTTGATGAGTTAACTAGAAGAAAAATAACAAATATAATGAATACTAACGGTACTGCTGGAATAATTCAATATACTTTTTTTAAATATAATTTTAAAATGAGTATTACTGTAACTCCTTAAATTATGCATATCGAAGTCTTGACGTTTTGACTCGACCGCCTAAAGTTAGACATAAAAGTCTAATTTTAGGCGGTTTTTTTATAGCCAAAATTCTAGGCAGCTGGGGTATTTTTAGTATCTCACGTTTAGTATTATATAAGCAAGGAATAGAAAGGAGCGTAATCATGGCTACGAATATTGAATATCTACATGCAGACCAGATTGGTGGCTGCGTAACTTTAATTAGCACAGAGACAACGAAAATTTGTATTGATTTTGGTAAAAATCTTCCAGGAAGCAGGTATAAGGATGATGTAGAGGTTGTTGGCTTGACGTCTGGTGAAGCACAGTATGACGCAGTGTTCTTTACCCATTATCATGGTGACCACATTGGCTGCTTTGAGAAGCTGCTGCCAGAAATTCCGCTTTATATGAGCAGCTTGTGTAGGGATGTACTTATTAATACATACGCAGCCTTGGCTAGACACGATAACAAGTATAGTAAACAGGTGGAGCTTTTGCAGGACGCTGCACACACGCATATTATTTGGGCGCAGGATGTAATCAAGGTTGGGGATATTAAGGTTACGCCCTATACGATTGATCATTCTGCAACAGCGGCGATGATGTATCTTATCGAAACGCCGGATAAGCGTATTTTACATATGGGTGATTTCCGGACACATGGTTATATTGGAGATAAGCTGAAAAAGCTATTAAAATGCTATGTTCTGGAAAAACCTGTGGATGTGCTTATTACAGAAGGAACAAATCTTACGCGGGAAGATAACTATTTAACCGAGGAGGAGCTGGCTCAGCAGGCTGGGGAATTGATGCAGCAGCATAAGCTGATTTTTTGCCTATGTGCGTCTACAAATTTTACGCGCTTACAGAATTTTTACCGCATGGCTATAAATGAGCATAAGGTTGTATTGTTAAATGGCTATATGCTGGCGCAGTTTAAAAGCTATTATAAATATAAACAAGAGCTTTGCAATCGCTTATATCACAAGCAGAGTGAGAAGCCGTGGCAGCCTTATAAAATGTATACGCTTTTGCTAGATAAGGATTATCTGCATGATGACAGCAGCTACTAAATACAAGATAGGCATCTGCAGGAACATGGAGCAGTTATTTTCGTGAGCGGGATGATGGCAGTGGATACAGTAAAGAAGATTTGGGAAAAATATAAAGAATTACAACCGTTGCTGATATATTCTCAGTGGCAAGGTTATATTAAGGATAAGGGAGCTGAATATTATAAAGAGGATTTAGCAAGGCTGTGTACACAATATCCTACAGTGCAGCTACATACTAGTGGCCATGCGTCTAAGAAGGTGATAGAAGAAATTATCAGGCTCGTTGATGCTCAGGATTATACGGCGGTGATTCATTCAGAGAGGGCAGAGCTTATTGACAGGAGCAGTTTTTGCTGAGAGCGTAGCAATAAGCGATAACCGAGATGTGAGGAGGACTTTAAGATGACAGGTGTACAAAAATTAATATTAGGCTACATTGGAGTCAAAATAGCTAATTTTCCCGATGATATTGTGTTAGATTATATTGAAGCCAATAAATTGTTAATGAAATTAAAAAAAGAAGCGGCGGGCTTTTCCAAGCAGCCTCTTGCTATGCAAGATGATAGAGCTTGCTTTGAAGCTTGGTGCCTGCTTATCAAAGCCAAAACTAATAAGCCGGAATTAGAAATAGAGCTAGATGTAGAAGGCATAACTAATGCTAGTTACTCTGGTGGAAAGCCAGCTAATGGATATATGGGAAAGTTTTTATATAGAATTTTGAAATTTAGCGAGCAATACACTATGTGGTTTAAGCTTGCCCCAACTTTAGAAGCACTAAAGGAGAATTTTAAAATATATTTAGCTGCTCATAGCTTTGTAGCAAATGAGCCTAAAAAAGAAGCGGAAAAAGATCTCGCAAACTTGTTAAATATGGGGCTGGAAAGCTATGTGGCCTACTTATTGTGTGATTCAGAGAGTGCTAAAAGAAATATTTTAGCATTGACCAGAGAAGCTATAGTAGGCAGACAATTACCTGTAGGCTTAGTTGAGGGCAGCAAGGCGAGTGGTAAGGAGCTATTTACAGTTGAAGAATCTACGATAGATTTTTGGGCAGTGGATGAAAATACTATAAATGTCTATGAATTAAAAAGTAAACAACCTATGCTGGGCATAATTACGGAGAGTTTCTTCTACAGTAATTATGTATATGATGTATTTATTAGCAAAAATCTGCATCATGGAAAAGGAAGCGTTGCACACGAAACTGTAGAATACTGTAATTATAATAAAATTCAAGCAGCAAGAGTAAAAGGAATAATGATAAGTGATTATTATTGTACTGCGAACCTACTAGAGATATTGGTTGGCACCAAAGACGCAAAAGGGTGGCATAGGCTGCTTAATTCTGCAACTAGAGATGAAATTAAAAAGGTGATGAATAACAACGGCACTAACGGGAAAATACAATATGATTTTGTTAGCTATATACTAAAAGAACTTACAACTAATGCACCTAAAATATACTATATAGCAAAGTAGCTTCTTAAAGTATGTAGATGTTAGCTTTGTTAGTTTAGCGCTAAAAATTTTTGAATAAAAAAACAGCGGTGAAAACAACATTGAAATGCTGTTTTCACCGCTCTTTTAAACGCTATAATATTTTCACGCAAATACATATTGCACCAGCAGCATATAGCCTATAGTGCCTGCTGCTATCGTCAGCAGCAGATTACGCAGGGTTGCCTGCAATATAACTGTCAGCGCTACGGCGATAGCTTCCGGGACGCCGTGGCTGCCGCTAAGAATTTGCGTATCCTTGAGTGAGTAGACAACAAGCATACCCATAACTGCCGTAGGCAGCACTTTGCCTAAAAACGCCACGAGAGGTGGCGTTTTTTTATTGGCTGGAAATAAAATAAAGGGCAAAAAGCGTGTAATCATTGTTCCTGCCACAACAGTAGCAATGGTTATGATTTGTTCGGTGAAGGTCATAATTTGATGCCTCCTTTGTAATATGCTGTGATAAATACCAGCAGCAGAAGCAGCATGGCCGGCGGAATAAAGCTCTGTGGACCGATGAGCACGAGGCAGAGCAGCGGAATGACAATACCTAAAATAGCAGGAGTATGATTTTCTGTTGTCTGCCATTGGCTGACGAAAACTGCCGTGAAAAGAGCCACGAGGGCAAAGTCCAGGCCTTTGGTATTGATTTGCAGGCTGTTGCCTAAAAGACCGCCGATGGTTGCGCCCGCTACCCAGTAGATTTGGTTCAGCAGATTTACGCAGACCATGAAGCAGCCCTTGTCGATGCCTTCAGAGATAACAGTATTGCAGTTGATGGCGAAGGATTCGTCGCACATACCGAAAATCAGATAAAATTTTTTCAGACCGGTATTCTTATATTTTTCCAGCATACTCAGACCGTAGAACAGATGGCGAGAGTTAATCATCAGTGCCATAAAAAAGCAGTACAGCGGATTGAATGGGCTTAGCAGCATTGTGACCAGAACGAATTCCATGCTGCCGGCAAAGACGAGAGCACTGGTAAAAAACGGATACCAGGGAGAAAAGCCCTTGCTGCAGATATAAAAGCCGTAGGAGATGCCTAAAAAAAGAAACGCTGCGCAAATTGGCAGCGTTAGTGGAAAAGCAGCTTTGAGTGCTTTGCTATATTTGTTGTTCATAATGAAAACCTGCACAATTCTTTAATTCATAGAAACTATGTAGGCTTTATTGTACAGTATCCTGCGGTAATTGTCAACGCTTGGGAGCAGGTCCGCTGCTGGAGCGGGCAACAAGACGGCATTTGTATTCTACATGAGTGATAGGCTCAAATTTGCCGTGGTGCTCGTAGCTGGCTATTTCCTCCTGCAGCAGCTTGAAGGCACTTTTGCCGCATTCTGTCAGCGAGTTGTCGATAGTTGTGAGGTTGACGCCGCGCAGATGCGAGGGGAAGATGTTGTCGAAACCGCAAAGGCTGATATCCTCGGGAATCTTCAGGCCTCTGTCGATAATGGCATTATATGCACCGTAGGCAACCATATCATTGATAGCGACTATCGCTGTTGTTTCCGGCAATGCTTCAAGACAGCGTTTGGCAAGCTCATAGCCTGTGCTGTATTCTACTTCAACGTGCGAAAGCTCATAGTCAGAAGTAATCTCTTGAGTGAAGAGGGAAAGCTTGGCACCTGCCGTCTTGCAGGCATCCTCCAGACCTTGATAGCGGCGCACACGTGAGGTGTGCTGGTCGTTGAGTGTTGTAGAAAGATAGGCAACATGTTTATGGCCCAAATCCATAAGATGCTTACCGATTAGCTGACCCGCAGTAAAATTGTTCATATCGACTGTAGCAAGCTCAAGGTCACTACGTCTGTCGCCAATAGCAACAACCGGCAGATACTTGCTTAGGTTATACGCCAATTGCGGTTGTTGCGGAATCATGGCAAAGATAACGCCGGCAACATTGAATTTGCGTGCCTGTTCCATGATAAACTTTTCAGTATCTGTATCCCAATAGGTAGTGCGGACGGAGGTGACAAAGCCTTGCTTACGGGCAGCGATTTCAATACCCTGGATAATAGTAGTATAGAAAGGATTGAATAATGAAGGACAGATAATAATGATTAGTGTATCTGAGGGCCTGACGAGGGCATATGCTTTTTCCTTGCTGCTTTTGTAGCCAAGCTCAGCAGCGATGGCAAAAACCTGCTCAACGGTTTCGGCATTGAAGCGGTCAATGCTGCGCCTGTTGAGAATCATCGAGACGCTGGCAGGTGAAAGGCCTGCTTTAGCGGCAATATCCTTCAGGGTGACCTTCTTAGGCATAAACACAATCCTTTCTGATGTAATTTACAATTATAGGGCTGAGATTAGTTATCTGTCTAAAACTTTAGCGGCAATGTCTGGATAATTGGTAATCAGAACGTCAACACCTGCATCAATCAATTCCTGCATCAGCTCAGCGTCATTAGGAGTCCAGGCCTGCAGGCCTACGTTGTGCGCGTGCAGATCAGCAGCAACGCCTTCCTTGCAGCAGAAGAAGCTGCAGGCGTTTATGGTTGCAGCGCCTTGGGAGGCAGCGTAAGCGCCGACGTTCATCAGCCAGGTATCCATCAACAGACCGCATTTTGCTTCCGGCATAAGCTTTTTGATTTTAGCGATAGTGTAATGGTTAAAGGAGGAATACCAGATCTGCTCTTCGAGACCGAATTCCTTAACCATGCCGATGAGCTTTTCTTCGATACCTTCATATTCAAAAACGCTGGTTTTAAGTTCAATGTTGGTAATCAGGTTAGTAGTTTTCAGCCAGGTGAAATATTCGCGTAAAGTAGGAATGGTTTGGCGGGGGAAGAAGCCCTTGACGTTAACGCCAACGGAAAGAGTTTTCAGCTCCTCCAGGGTGTAATCCTTCAGCCAGCCGCTGCCGTTAGTAGTGCGGTCGAGCTTTTCGTCATGCATGATGACGATTTCGCCGTCCTTTGTAAGCTGGATATCTAATTCAATGCCGTTAGCAGCAGTTTCTTCTGCTACCTTTTGAAAAGCAAGCATCGTATTTTCAGGATAATAGCCGCTGAAGCCGCGGTGCGCAAAAATTTGAACCATTTCTATTCCTCCTTAGTTTTTTCAACAATATTCAACAATATATTAGCACAAGAAAAGGCAAAAAACAAGTGGGACGCAATAAGGCCAATAGGGGTAAAAAACGGCCAAAAGTAAGATTACATAAGGCTTTAGTAAAAATACGTAAAATTATTGACAATTTTGTGTCACTCTGTTAATATGGTATCAGATTCAAAACGGGAATCTTTATCACAACAAATTTCAACAAATTTCAACAAAGGAATTAGGAGGATGAACATGAAAAAGATCGTAGCTCTTCTGTTAATGTCTGTAATGATGTTGGCTCTTACCGGTTGCGGCGGTTCTGACGAAAAAGATGAAAAGGCTGCAGGCTCTGACAAAAAGGTTGTTTTGAAGCTGAGCCATGTATTTTCTCCCGATGAGCAGCTGTACAAATCCATGGAATTGGTTGCTGAACGTATCAACAAGAAAACCAATGGCCGTGTAGAAATTCAATGCTTTGGTCAAAACCAGCTGGCTTGCTACAAGGATGGCCTGGAGCAGGTTGCTAACGGTGCTAACTTTATTTCTGTAGAAGATCCGTCTTATCTGGGCGACTATGTACCTGACTTCAAACCTTTGGTTGGCCCGATGCTGTATCAATCCTATGACGAATATGAGAAGATGATTGAAACTCCGTTGGTTAAGGACATGGAAAAGAAGGCTGAAGAAAAAGGTATTAAGATTCTGGCTCTGGACTACATCTTCGGCTTCCGTAATGTTATGACCAACAAGGTTATTACTAAACCTGAAGATATGAAAGGTCTGAAACTGCGTACTCCCGGCAGCAAGCTGTTCATTGATACCATCAATGCTATGGGCGCTACTGCTACCAGCCTGCCGTTCTCCGAAACTCTGTCCGGTGTTTCCCAAGGCGTTGTAGACGGTCTGGAAGGCTCCGAATTCACCAACATCGGTACCAAATGCTATGAGCACGTTAAAAACGTAGCTACCACCAAGCATTTCCTGGGTACCTGCGGCGTATACATTTCCACCAAAGTATTCAACAGCCTGTCTCCGGAAGATCAGAAGATTGTTGCTGAAGAATTTGCTTACGGCGGTAAAGAAATGACCAAGATTTCCACCGAATCCTATAACAAGGTTTATAAGGAACTGGAAAGCAAGGGCGTAAAATTCAACGATGTTGACCATGCTGCTTTCGAAAAAGCTACCGAGCCTGTATTCAAACAGATGGAAGAAAAAGAAGGCGCAACTCCTGGTATCTATGAAAAGCTGAAAGCTGAGCTGGCAAAAATCCGCGCTGCAAAATAAGCTGTAGATTTTTTCAACATTACTAAACAGTTATAATGAAACACTAAGGAGCTACCACGCTGCATGCATGCGGCGTGACAGCTCCTTCCTTTGCATAAGTATTACTATAAAAAATGGAGGTAAAATTTTGGGTAAAAACCTGAGCTTCGTGCTAAATAATCTGGAAGATTTAGTTGCTGCATTTTTCATCAGCATTACTACTATCCTTGTTGTCATCAATATTGTTCTGCGTTATGTTTTTAACTCCGGCCTTGTTTGGTCTGAAGAGGTTGCTACCGGCTGCTTTGTCTGGTCGGTGTTTATCGGCGCTGTTGCCGTATTCAAGCATCGCGGTCACGTTGGCGTTGATATAATTGTTAAGAGAATGCCCCAAGGTATGCAGAAGGCTATTGGCCTGATTACCGACGTTATTCTTGTCGCGCTCAACGGCTACATGTCTTATCTTTCTGTTATCTATATTTCCAAATCCTATACGAAAATGACCCCGGTACTGGGTATTTCTTCCGTTTATATCAGTTCTTCCGTACTGATTGCGTTTGTACTCATGACCGTGTATTCTATTAAATTTGTCTGGCAGGATGTTGCCGGTTCCGGAAAGGAGGAAAAATAATGGCTTATTTGCCCGTCATCATTGTTTTTGTGCTTTATTTTTCCAGTATTCCAATCGCTTATGCCCTGTTCGGTGCAACGATTTCCTACTTTACCTTTTTGGATGCGACTTCTCCTGCGCATCTGGTATTCCAACGTATTATTACCAGCACGCAGTCCTTCCCGCTGCTGGCAATTCCCTTCTTTATTATGGCAGGCTCCATCATGAACTATGCCGGTATCAGCGATAAGCTGATGAAATTTACCGACGTGCTCATGGGTCATATGACCGGTGGTCTGGCTCAGGTTAACGTACTGCTCAGCCTGCTGATGGGCGGTGTTTCCGGCAGTGCCAACGCTGACGCTGCTATGCAGAGTAAAATGCTTGTTCCGGAAATGGAAAAGCGCGGTTACGGCAGAGCCTTCAGTGCTGCGGTAACAGCTGCGTCCTCCGCAAGTACGCCTGTAATTCCTCCCGGAATTAACCTGATTATTTATGCGCTGATTGCCAGCGTATCCGTAACTAAAATGTTTATGGCAGGCTATGTGCCCGGCATTCTCATGGCAGTATCTATGATGATTGTTGTTGCTATTGTTTCCAAGAAGCGTGGCTATAAGCCGTCTCGTGAAAAGGCTGCTACCTTCGGTGAAATTATGACTCAGCTTAAGGAATCTATATGGGCGCTGCTTTTCCCGTTCGGTATTATCGCCGGCCTGCGTATGGGTATGTTCACTCCGTCTGAGGCAGGCGCTGTAGCAGTAGTATACTGCATCCTGGTAGGCGCCTTCATCTACAAGGAGTTGAAGTGGGAATATGCCTGGCCGATTATGAAGGAAACTATTTACGGTACCAGCTCTGTTGTACTGATTATCGTTGCAGCTTCTTTCTTTGGCTATTATCTGAACTGGGAGCGTATTCCGCAGCATATCACCTCCGCAATGCTTGACTTTACCCGCAATCCGTACATGATGCTGATGCTGGTAAATATCCTGCTGCTGATTTTGGGCATGTTCCTGGAGGGCGGTGCTGCGCTGATTATTCTGGCTCCGCTGCTGGTTCCTGTTGTAACTAAGCTGGGTGTTGACCCTGTACACTTCGGTATTATCTGCATTGTCAACATTATGATCGGCGGTCTGACGCCACCGTTCGGTTCGATGATGTTTACGGTTTGTGCGATAACGGAAACGCCACTCGGCGAATTCTTCAAGGAGGTTTGGCCGTTTATCGTAGCACTGCTTGTAGCATTACTGATTGTTACATACGTTCCGGGGTTGGTAATGTTCTTACCTAATCTGTAAGACGTGCGATAAGGCACCGTATACATTCCCAATCACACGTAACTAAATATGCTTTTTAGGAGCTGCTACGAAAGTGGCGGCTCCTTATGTTTTGTGTTATACTTAAAAATATCAAGGAAAGGTCGTGAAAGCATGAAAAATAAATATATCATGGCACTGGATTTGGGAACTACCAGCTGCCGTTGTATTTTGTTTGACAAGCATGGAGAAATCTGCAGCGTAGCGCAAAAGGAGTTTACGCAGTATTATCCGCAGGCAGGCTGGGTAGAGCACGATGCCGAGGAAATCTGGGCTACTCAGGTAGGCCTGATGTACGAGGCAATGAGCAAGCTGAATGTTACTCCAGCTGATATTGCCGGCATCGGTATTACGAACCAGCGCGAAACTACCGTAGTTTGGGACAAGAACACCGGTCGTCCTATCTGCAAGGCGATTGTCTGGCAGTGCCGTCGTACCGCAGAATACTGTGATCTGCTGAAAATCCGTGGCTATGCCAATATGTTCCGCGAAAAGACAGGTCTGGTTCTGGATGCTTATTTCTCCGGTACCAAGCTGCACTGGATTCTGGAAAACGTGCCTCATGCACGCGAGCGTGCGGAAGCAGGCCAACTGCTGTTCGGTACTATCGACAGCTGGATTATCTGGAAGCTGACCGGCGGTAAGGTTCATGTTACGGATTATTCCAATGCTTCCCGTACATTGATGTTTAATATTCATACTCTGCAGTGGGATGAAGAAATACTGACTGTTTTGGGCATTCCGCGTCAGATGCTGCCGGAGGTTAAGCCCTCCAGCTGTATATACGGAACAACCGATGCCAAGCTGTTTGAGGCACCGATTCCTATCGCAGGCGCTGCAGGTGACCAGCAATGCGCACTGTTCGGACAGACCTGCTTTGCACCCGGCGAAGCTAAAAACACCTATGGCACGGGCGGCTTTATGCTGATGAATACCGGCGAAAAGCCTGTTGACAGTAAAAACGGCCTTGTAACTACTATTGCCTGGGGTGTGGACGGCAAGGTAGAATATGCGCTTGAAGGCTCCATCTTCGTTGCCGGCGCTGCGATTCAATGGCTACGCGATGAGCTTGGGCTGATTCGCAATGCTGCCGAATCCGAGGCTATGGCGAAATCAGTGCCCGATTCCAACGGCTGCTACATGGTTCCGGCATTCGTGGGCTTGGGTGCGCCGCACTGGAATCAGTATGCGCGCGGTGCGATTGTCGGTCTTACGCGCGGTGTTAACCGTAATCATATTGTACGTGCAACGCTCGAAGCCATTGCTTATCAGGTGTACGATGTACTGAAGGCTATGCAAGAGGACAGCGGTATTAAGCTGAGCTCGCTGCAGGTTGACGGCGGTGCCTGTGCCAACAGCTTCCTGATGCAGACGCAGGCGGACATTATCAATGTTAAGGTAGAACGCCCGAGCTGCATTGAAACAACTGCTATGGGTGCTGCTTATCTTGCAGGTCTGGCAGTAGGCTATTGGGATGACAAGGAAATGATTAAGGGCAATCACGTTATTGAGCAGACCTTTACACCTGCTATGGATGAAGAAAAGCGTAATCATCTGCTGCGCGGCTGGCACAGGGCTGTGCGTGCGTCCTGTATTAAGCTGCATCCAGAAGATTAAACTAAATATAAAAATACAACAAAAAAGCCTTGCAGCTTGGACTGGCCGCAAGGCTTTTTTGCTTTTGATGAGTTGAGTGTTTGTTAGCCGGCGTTAGGGGATGCCGGCCGATAAGGAGTATTATAAAAAGAGTATTATAGGGGTGTGATATATATAAGCTTTTAGCTTTTAGCTGAGTTAGGGGTGTATCAGGACTGTTTTTCAATATCGCCGAAGTAGAAGTTGATGAGTCGTTTGTATTCACCGCTTTTTTTGTAGTCGCTCAAAGCAGTGTTAAACTTTTTAATCAGCTCTTCGTTACCTTTTTCGGCGTAGACAACAAGGTCATCCTGGCGTTCGGAATGGCCTACAACCTGCAGGCAATTGTCGTCATCGGTATGAGTCATATAGTAAGCAGTGGTCAGGTTACCGCAGATAGCGTAATCAGCTTCGCCGGTTTCTACTGCATGTAAAGCACTGGCGTTTTCGGGATATTCAACAATGATGCTGCCGGGGAAGGATTTAGCGACGCGTTCAGCAGAAGCGCCTTTTTTGATGGCAACCTTACGGCCGTTCAGGCTGTTGATATCTGCTTTAAGGTTTTTGCCCTTTTTGGCAACGATGGAAAAAGCAGCCTTGGCATAGGAATCGCTTGCAGCATAGTCAATGGAACGAGCCTTGGTTTTGCTGAAGTTGTTTATGGCAATATCATATTTTTTATGATTAAGGCCGGGCAAAAGTTCGTCGAATGGGGTGTTGATAAATTCAACCTTTTCATAGCCCATTTTTTGTGCCAAGTCATTGATTAAATCAATATCAAAGCCGGTAAATTTTTTCTGCTCCTTGAGATAGAGCTCAAAGGGCGGAGAAGCAGGTGATGTTGCCACACGCAGCACTTTATCGGGAGCAGGTGTTGCTGCTGCTTGTTTGTCGCTGCCGCAGCCGGCTGATAAAAGCAGGCACAGCATGCTGACAAGAATAAATAACATCTTTTTCATTAGCAGATACCTCCATACATATATTGGTGAACATTACTATACATATGAGCAACCATTCATTAATTGCCTAAATTATATACCCCCTTAAGATAGCTTGTCAAGAGGGTATGTCAAGAAAAATTAAAAAAAGTTTTTTGCAGGCTGAAGCTAAGTGTTATTTAATTATTCTGATTGTGCGGACGTAAATCCGGCGGAAGCATAGTGCAGGCTTCGTGGCTGTCCTCGCTCAAAGGATTGACATGCACCATGCAGTGCTTTACCAGCGGAAAGTTTGCTTCAACTGCAGTATGGACCATTTCGGCAATGTGGTGAGCCTGCAGCAGGGTAAGGTTATCCTTGACGCTGATTTCGATATCAACATAAATGCGGCTGCCGAAAAGGCGGCTGTGCAGGCTGTCAAGATGTTCTACACCGGGAACGCGGGAAACAAGCTCTTCCATTGCAGTTGTGGTTTCGTCATCGCAGCTGCGGTCAACCATTTTATCCATGGAATCCTTGAACACCTCATAGGCAGCATATAAAATCATAACGCAGATTACCAGGCTGGCGATGGGGTCTAAAATAGGATAGCCCATGCGTGCGCCCAAAATACCGATGAAAGCACCCACGGAGCTCATAGCGTCACTGCGGTGATGCCATGCTTCTGCCATAAGTGCGCCGGAATTGATTTTTTGTGCAGCGTTGCGGGTGTACCAGAACATTGCTTCCTTAGCAACAATGGAAATAATGGCTGCCCACAGAGCAAGCTGTCCGGGGACCTCCAGCTCAGCCGGGTCACCTACGATTTTTTCGTAACCACTGTAGCCGATGAGCAGGGCGATAATCGTCAGGATTATTGCCAAAAGAACAGCTGCAATGCATTCAATACGCTCGTGGCCGTAAGGATGGTCATCATCCGAAGCCTTGTTGGAAAATTTTACGCCGGCCATAACAATGAGGGTACCGAAAACATCGGACGCAGAGTGGATACCGTCGGAAACCATGGCAGCGGATTGGGCAACGAAACCGGCAATAAGCTTGCCCAATGATAAAAGCAGATTACCGATAATACTGTTGATGGAAACAATCATAGCGATTCTTTCAGCATCGTTTTCAAATTTCATAATAAAACCTCCTAAAGTGGTCTTTGCATTTTTGCAGGCCTTTTTACATATAAAAAACGCCTGCGAGATAGTAGTTAACTGTCCCGCAGACGTTGCGTTAAGGTCTGCTGCCCAGAGGGCCCGGCTGCAAAAACCCGGAAGAAGGTTTACCGCCTGATCAGTTTGTACTGTAGCTAAATTGCAGTGCAAAGAGATTATCTGAATTATAAGCGGTTAGCAAAGGCTTTGTCAAGTGGTTTTTGCAAAATATTTTACAGTTTTCAGAGAAAAATTTCCTGCATAGAGATTAAGTGCTAACTTAAGCAGGAGGATACCTATGGCTAATCGATAAAGGCCATCAAGCAATCTTTATTCTTCGTCATCAAATTCCTTGATGGTGCCGTAGGCTACGAGAATGGTGCCCTTGGGAGATGCCAGTGCCGGGCAGACGTAAAGGATTACACCTGTCTGCTCTGCGTAATAGGTTGTCAGTGTGTTGCCGAAAACGTCGGTGATGCGTCCCAAAACCTGGCCTTCCTCAACAAAGTCGCCGCTGTGGATGTGGTGCAGCCAGCAGCCTGTTTCCAGCGCTTCAAGATAAATAAGGTTTTCTACATCACGCGGAGAGTGATGGCGTGGCTTTACAGGCAGGGAGAACATTTTCAGCTTACGCAGGATATTGCGGATATCATCCTTATAGGCTTCGATATCCTCGTGCAGGCAGAGGCCGGCGCCGCCGCGTTCAATCAAAATAGAAGGAAGTCCGGTGCTGGCGGCGTAGTTATAGGCACCGCCTGTTGCCAGCGAGCGTACCATATATTCCATATCGAGTACGCGTGCCACGGAGCGTGATTTCTTTTCTACTTCGGCAGTAGGCTGGCCGGGATAGTAAACGTAGGGATGCAGGCTTTCGTGGATGTCACCGCTGTGCATGTCTACAAAAAAATCAGCAATCGGGAAAAAGTTGTTGCTGATTAAATATGCAGTTTTATCGGCAAGCGTTCCCGTGGGATCGCCCGGGAAAACGCGGTTAAGGTTTTTGCCGTCTTCGGGCACAATCATTTCGCGGCGTGCCCAAAAGCCCTGGATATTTACCGGGTGCATCATAATCAGGCAGCCGGTAACGTGCTCGGGCTCAATATCACGGCCCAGCTCCATTGCTGCTGCGATACCGGGATATTCGCCGCCATGGATGCCTGCTGTAATAAGCAGTGTAGGGCCATCGTTTTCGCCGTTGATAATAGTCAGGGGAATTTTTACATTGGTGTCCGGTACGGGCAGATACGTGCGCAGCTTAGTGCCGCGTTCGATAGTCAGTCCGCATACCTTTAGTGTTTCAGACATGTGCTCACTCCTTTGATATATTTCTCATACTTTTTATAATAATTTTTCTATTAGCGGTAGCTAACTAAAGCCTAAAAAATTAAGCAATGGCGTATAAATTTTTCTTTTGCGAAGAATGGCAAATTTTCCGCAGAAATATTTTTGGCAATTGCTACTTTTTTTACTTGCAATAAATTATAACATATGATAAGCTATTCACACAAGATGTTTTTTTAAAATAAAATTTAGTGCGAATAAACAGGAGGGACAGATAGAGTGAGTCTGCTGACTGATAGGGAATACTTGGGTCTGACAGTACCGTTTATGCTGTCAACAATGACACAGCCTTTGATGGGTGCGGTGAATACGGCAGTTATGGGACAGCTTCCGGACCCTAAATATATTGCAGCAGTTTCCCTTGGTGCTATTTTATTCAACAATTTATATTGGTTATTTGGTTTTCTGCGAGTGAGTACTACCGGTTATGCGGCCCAGGCCTTTGGTGCTGCCGATAAAAGACTTGGTATGCTCGCATTTTTTAAGCCCTTGGTACTGGCAATGCTCATCAGTGCCTGCTGCATTCTTTTCCAAAAGCCGATTCTGGAGCTTTATCTGGCCATGATCGGAGCTGCTCCTGAGGTAAATGAGCTGTGCCGCGATTATTATTACATTCTTATCTGGGGTGCACCGCTGGTTTTGGGTAACTATGTGGCCTTGGGCTGGCTTATGGGGCAGACGCGGGTGCGGGCGAGTGTGTTCATGCAGGTTTCCATGAACGTGCTGAACATGGCGCTGAGTATCTGGTTTGTTTTTTGGTTGCATATGGATATTACGGGCGTGGCTGTTGCCACCCTGCTCAGTCAGCTTTACGGCGGTATCCTGAGCGTAGTACTGATGTACTATTACGGTGATTTTGATTACAAGGCGCTGCCTTGGGGCGAGCTGCTGGACTGGCGTGAGTTTATCGGCATGCTGCAGGTGAATGTCAACCTGATGATTCGCACAGCCTGCTTGTTGACTGTCAATAACATTATTGCTGCTGTAGGTGCTTCCTTCGGCACAGTTGTGCTGGCAGCCAATGCTGTACTGCTACAGCTCAAGGATATTATGAGCTACCTGATTGACGGCATGGCGAACGGTGCGGCGATTTTCAGCGGCCGTGCGGTAGGCGCAAAGAACGGCAGGCTGTTTGCCGCTACTATAAATATGACCTTCAAATGGCTGGCAGTCCTGGCTGCTATCCTGATGCTCGGCTATCATTTGGGCAATGAATTCTTTATCCGCCTGTTTACCAATATTGAAGAGGTTGTAGCGATGGCTATGACCTACAATGTTTTCGTTTTGTTCTATCCTGTCTGCGCCGGTATCGGCATGGTGCTTTACGGAGTTTTCTGCGGAGCTACTCAAACCGCACCGGTACGCAACATGATGCTGATGGCACTCTTAGTATTTTACCTTTTGCAGTGGCAGCTGGTGCCCATTTGGGGCAACAGCGGACTGTGGCTGGCCTTGCTGGGCTTTATGCTGTCTCAGTCAATAATACTTTTATTCTATTTGTCCTCTCTGAGAAGAAAGTTTACATAAGCAACACTTTTGTAACAAATTTGTTGCAAAATGTTAGAATTAGTGCTATTATAAATCTATATAGCTTATTCTTTTTTGCCGATATAAGGAACTTTTACAAATCTATACTCTTCTGAGGTGCCTGCCTATGCAGGTAATAATCGGAATACGGTGCAAATCCGTAGCGGTCAAGCCACTGTGATGCCGAAAGGCTAAGTCAGGTTGATTTCCTCAGTTGATATATTCCTGCTAGCGACGGAAATATATATAATTACAATTGTGCACATTGTAATATGTACCCTTTCTGCGCTCTTTTGCAGGAAGGGTAATTTTTTTGATGGAGATGATGTGCTTTGACGAAAAAGCAGCTTCTGTCCCGACTGGGGCAGATCATCCTCGTCCTCTTGGGCATCAGCTTTATTACTTTTGCTTTGGTAATGCTGGCTCCTGGCGATGTAGCTCGTCAGATGATTGCAGGTAACGAGGATATTATTGTTAGTCAGGCCGAAATTGATGCACTGCGTGCAGAATTAGGTCTTGACAAGCCCTTCTTCTTCCAATATTTGGATTGGTTGGGCCGTGCGCTGCATGGCAACCTCGGTTTCTCCTTTATGGCTAAAAAGCCTGTTGTTGAGGAGCTGTTCGAGCGTCTGCCTGGTACTATCCTATTGTCTCTGGCTTCCATTGCAATGATGTTGGTGGTATCTATTCCTGCCGGCATTTATTCCGCAGTTAAGCGCGGTGGCTGGTTTGACTATGTAGTACGCAGCTTTACTTTCCTTGGCGTATCAATGCCGGGCTTTTGGGTTGGCTTGATGCTGCTGTGGATTTTTGGTCTGCAACTTGACCTGTTGCCTATTGTCGGCGGTACGATTGGTGTTGACACGATTATCCTGCCTGCGGCAACGTTGGCCTTTGCAATGTCTTCCAAGTACACACGTCAGGTGCGTGCTGCTATTCTGGAAGAGCTGCATCAGGACTATGTTGTCGGTGCACGCGCGCGTGGTATGAGTGAAAGCCATATTCTGTGGAAAGAGGTTCTTCCGAACGCTCTGCTGCCGCTGATTACGCTTTTAGGTCTGTCTTTAGGTAACCTTCTGGGTGGTGCTGCGGTTATCGAGATTGTTTTCCAATGGCCCGGCCTTGGCCGTCTGGCAATTGAAGCAATTACCTACCGTGATTTCCAGCTGGTACAAGGTGTTGTTGTGTGGATTGCGTTGATGTATATGGTTATCAACCTCATTGTTGATATCTCTTATAACTATCTTGATCCGCGTCTGAGAAAGGTAAGGTAAGAGCAGATGGAAACAATTATTAATGGTTTTAAAACCAACCGTGCTTTTGCCGTAACTTCAGTTCTGGTATTGGTGCTGATTGCTATTGCTTTTGCTGCACCTGTTCTTGCTCCGTATGACCCGACTCATGCAACGATGCAGGATGCTTTTATGGCACCTGGCGGAAGCCATTTGTTCGGCACAGATAAGCTGGGCCGTGACTGCTTCAGCCGTGTACTTTATGGTGCGCGTGCTTCCCTGAGCGGTGTATTGTTCCTGGTAGCCAGCGTATTTATCGTTGGTACTTCTATGGGTGTTATTTCCGGTTATTTCGGTGGTAAAGTTGATATGGTTATCATGCGTATCTCCGATATGATGATTTCCTTCCCTGGCATGATTTTGGCTATCGCTGTTGCCGGTATTATGGGTGGCAGCCTTGTAAACGCCGTAATCGCGCTGACGATTGTAAGCTGGACAAAATATGCGCGTTTATCCCGCAGCCTGGTACTGCAGATTAAACGTCGTGATTATGTAGAAGCAGCTATCGTAAATGGTGGCACTTCTGCTCATATCCTGTGGGTACATATCCTGCCGAATATCCTGCCGCTGATGGTTATCACCGCAGCAGCAGATATCGGTGCTCTGATGATGGAGCTTGCAGGTCTGTCCTTTCTGGGCTTCGGCAGCCAGCCTCCTGCTCCCGAATGGGGCCTGATGCTGAACGAAGGCCGTCAGCAGCTGCAGACGGCACCGTGGCTGATGTTCTTCCCCGGTTTGGCAATCTTTGTTACCGTTATGATTTTCAATCTTTGGGGCGATAATCTGCGTGATGTGCTTGACCCGCGTAATGACGTACAGGATTAATTATTTTTGCCTTAGTTTTTGATATCCGGCAGAAGTCTGCCGGTTTAAATGAGTATATGAAATGGAGAGATGACAAATGAAAAAAATGTTTAAAGCTACCGCAGCAGCGGCTATGATCGGTTTACTGGCATTTGCAGCAGCAGGCTGTGGCGGTGACAAAAAAGCTGAGCACAAGGAAGTTGTAAAATTTGGTGTTACCAACTTCGCTGACTCCCTGGAAACCACCGATAACTACTTTGGCTGGATTGTAATGCGTTACGGCCTGGGCGAATGCCTGGTTAAATTCGATAAAAAAATGAATGCTGTTCCTTGGCTGGCTGATAAATGGACCATTTCTGATGATAAGCTGACCTGGACCTTCCACATCAACGATAAGGCTTGCTTCTCCAACGGCACCAAACTGACCGGTGAGCTGGCAGCAGCTTCTATCCAACGTACCTTTGAAAAAGCAGCTCGTGCAAAATCCATGTTCGAATATGAATCCATCAAAGGTGAAGGTCAAAACGTAATCATCAAAACCAAGAAACCGGTACCGACTCTGCCCGGTATGCTCGGTGATCCTCTGTTCATCATTGTTGATACCCAAACCATTAAAGACCGCGATACTGCAAAACAAGGCGCTATCTGCACCGGTCCTTATACAGTAAAATCCTACAGCAAAGCTAAAGCTGAAATGGTTAGAAACGAAAAATACTGGGATGGCGCAGTTCCGTTCAAAGAGGTTGATATCCTGACCATCGACGATCCTAACACCCGTGCTATGGCTCTGCAAAAAGGTGAAATCGACTTCGCTATTAACATTGCAGCAGGCGACCTGCAGCTGTTCAAAGACAAAAACAAATACAACATCTCCAATATCGCTTCCCTGCGTGACGTACTTGCTCGTCTGAATGTACGTCCGGATAGACCGCTGGGCGATATCAAAGTCCGCGAAGCTCTGCTGCGTTCTCTGGACCGTGTAACCTACAACAAGGTTCTGCTGAAAGACACCTTCGTTCCCGGTGGTCCGTACCTGCCGCCTTCTGTTGACTATGGTTATGACGAACTGTACAAATACGACAAAAACCAATACAATGTTGAAAGCGCTAAAAAGCTGCTGGCTGAAGCTGGCTGGAAGGATACCAACGGCGACGGCTTTGTTGATAAAGATGGCAAGAACCTGGAGCTGGACTTCGTATTCTACAGCGGTCGTGCTGAGCTGCCTCTGTATGCTGAAGCTACCCAGGCTGATGCTAAGAAAGTCGGCATTAAAGTTAACCTGAAGAATGTTGACTACAATGTACTGGATGGTATCGGCCGTAAAGGTGATTATGACCTGCTGATTTCCAACGTTCTGACTCTGCAGGCTGGCGATCCTGAAGTATTCATGAACCAATACCTCAAGACCGGTCAAGAGCAAAATGGCTCCGGCTACAGCAATCCGAAATATGATGCTCTGTCCGACAAACTGGGTGTAGAATTCGACCCGGCTAAACGTCGTGAGCTGATTATCGAAATGCAGAAAGTTATCCTCGACGATGCAGCTTCCCTGGTATTCGGTCATCCGCAAACCAACATGGTTTCCAACAAATCTATTGCTAACGCAGAAATCCTGCCTTGCGATTACTACTGGCTGACCAAAGATATCAAATCTGCTAACTAATAATTTACAAAGAAGGTAACGCTTAATGCTACTTGAAGTAAAAGATTTAGACATCAGCTACGGTGACAAGCTCACCGTAACCGGTGCCAGCTTAGAACTGGATAAGGGCGAGATTATGTCCATCGTCGGCGAGTCCGGCAGTGGCAAAACTACCGTTATCCGCGCTATTATGGGTTGCCTGCCTGGTGCCGGCCGCGTTAGCCGCGGCAGCATCATCTTTGATGGCAAGGATGTATTACAAAATACTCCCGATGAATGGCGCAAAATGTATGGCAGCGAGATGTCCATGATTTTCCAGGACAGCGGCAACATGATTAATCCTATCCGCCGTATCGGCCAACAGTTCATTGACTACGTTCAGGCGCATCAGCCTGACAAGTCTAAGGACCAGGCTTATAAGATGTGTTGTGATATGCTGACTAACGTGCGTCTGCCGAACCCGGAAAATATCATGAACAGCTATCCGTTTGAGCTGTCCGGTGGTATGCGTCAGCGTGTAGGTATCGCTATGGCTATGATTTTCAGCCCGAAAATCCTCCTGGCTGACGAACCTACCAGTGCGCTGGACGTAACTACTCAGGCACAGATTATCCGCCAGATTGTTGATATTCGTGACGAATACGGCGTTGCTGTAATTATGGTTACGCATAACCTGGGCGTTGCTTCCTATGTATCCAACAAGCTGATGGTTATGAAGGGCGGTCATGTTGTGGAATATGGCAAGCGTGAGGACGTTATCCGTAATCCGCAGGATGATTATACAAAACAGCTGCTTAAGGCAGTTCCGGTCATAGGAGGTACGACATATTATGAGCAATAATGAAAGACCGGCCTATGAGCGCGCTAAACTGGTACTGGAAATTAACCATCTTACCAAAAAATTCGCAGTTGACGGCGGCAAGTTCCTGACTGCCTGCAATGACATCAACCTGCGTGCATACGAAGGCCGTACACTTGGCATTATCGGTGAATCCGGCTGCGGCAAGAGTACTCTTGTGCGTACTCTGCTGCGTATTCACCCTGCTACCAGCGGTGAAGCAATTTTTGAAGGCCATGATTTGATGCAGTCCAAGGGTGAACAGCTGCGTCAGGACAGAAAGAACATCCAGATGGTGTTCCAGGATCCTACTGCTGCCTTCAACCCGAAGATGCTTGTTAAGGATATCCTCACTGAGCCTTTGAAAAACTTCGGCCTGATTAAAAACAGCGAGGTAGATGCCAAAGCAGCAGAGCTGCTGGAAATGGTTGAGCTTCCTGCTGAATTCAAGGACCGCTATCCGCACAGCATGTCCGGCGGTCAGCGTCAGCGTCTGGGCATTGCCCGCGCTCTGGCACTGGAACCGAAGATTATTGTCTGCGACGAAGCAACCAGTGCACTGGACGTTTCCGTACAGGAAAAAATCTGTGAGCTGCTGTGCCGCATTCAAAAAGAAAAAAATATTACCTACCTGTTCATTGCCCATGACCTCGGTCTGGTAGACCTGATGTGTCATCAGGTTGCTGTAATGTACTTGGGTAACGTAGTAGAATGGCTGGAGCACGGCCGCATTGCAGAACACTGCAAGCATCCGTACACCAAGGCACTTATGGGTGCTGTATTTAAGGTAGACTTCAAGCCGGGTGAAAAGATTGAGCCTTTGGAAGGCGAAATCCCGAGTCCGCTGGACCTGCCGCCTGGATGCCCCTTTGCCAGCCGCTGCGAGCACTGCACCGAGCATTGCGTGCAGGTTAAGCCTGAGCTGAAAGAGGTTGAGCACGGCCATTGGGTTGCCTGCCATCTGTTTGACTAACATAGTCTTGAAGCGATATGCGTAAGCATAGAGCCTCTTTGAAAGTAATTTTCTCCATCAATTTTCATAGTGGGTACAGCGAATGTTGTACCCATTTTTTTCTTAGGAATTTTTATCACTAATTCTATAGGTGAGTATTGACTCATACGTTATTTATGTTATAATAGAGATATCAAGGATTTTACTGAAAGGTGCTGTCACCTTTCCTATTATTTTTTACACAATATATGAATAACCACTCATATGAATACCAAGAGAACCTGAAAAGAAAGGTGGTAAATATAATGAAGAAAGATTTAGAAGATATCCGCAACGGTGCCAGAGATGTAAGAGCTTTTCGCCACATTGACGGTCATATCAATAGCGTAGAGGATTATAGCAAGCATCCGGAAGGCTGCACCTGCGGTCACTGCGGCAAGGACCATGATCATAACACTATGGGACATGTGCCTAAGCATACTCATGGTGATGCTTGCGGCTACGATGGACATACTCATGATGAACATGAACATGCGCATGGCGATGACTGCTGCTGTGGCAATGACCATAAGCATGAAGATGAAGAACACGCTCACGCACACGGCGACGCATGCGGCTGCGGCCACGACCATGAGCACGAACATGAACACGCTCATGCACACGGCGACGAGTGCGGTTGCGGACATGATCATGAGCACGAAGAACACGATCACGGACATGGTGACGAATGCGGCTGCGGACATGACCACGGCCACGAGCACGAGCACGCACACGCGCACGGCGAGGAATGCGGCTGCGGACATGACCACGGCCACGAGCACGAGCACGCTCACGCACATGGTGACGAATGCGGTTGCGGTCACGACCACGGCCACGAACATGCTCATGTACACGGACATAGTGACGAATGCGGTTGCGGTCACGACCATGGCCACGAACATGCTCATGTACACGGACATCACGTTCCCGGTCATCCTGCTGACTGTAATTGCGAAATCTGCCATCCGCATGAGGAATACTGCGACGTATGCGGTGAAAGCCTGGCTAATTGCACCTGCCGTATGCCGGATGCCGATAAGGTAAAACGCGTATATATTTTGCAAAATCTTGGCTGTGCTAACTGTGCTGCCAAAATGGAATATAAAATAAAGGAGCTGCCGGGCGTAACCTATGCCAACGTAAGCTTTGCTACCAAGCAGCTGCGTCTCAGTGCTGCTGACCACGAAGGATTGCTGCCGGAAATTCAGAAAATCTGTACCTCTATTGAGTCCGATGTAGTGGTAGTACCGCGTGACCGCCGTCCGCAATTAGGCGGCAAGAGCAGAGTCTACTTGGTGAAAAATCTGGACTGCGCTAACTGCGGTGCCAAGATTGAACGTGCACTGAACGCTATGCCTGAGATTGATGAAGCAATCCTGACCTTTACTACGAAAAAGCTGCGCGTAAGTGCTAAAAATTATAACGGTCTGCTGGAGAAAATGCAGGCTGTAACCGATAAGGTAGAAGAGGGTGTTGTACTGCTGGAGGCTGAAAGCAAGCCTTCTCTGGCACCTGAGCTGGAGGAACGCAAAAAATCCGGTGGAATCCTTTCTGAGCTGAGCGAAAAACAGACAATTATCGAAATCGTACTTGGCGGTGCTGTGTTCATCATCACAGAATGGCTGGGACTGGTGCCGGAAGCGTACCATATGTACTTCCTGATTTTTGCTTATATTCTGCTGGGCGGACGCATTGTGCTGACTGCCTTGAAGAATATTGCGAAGGGCAATGTATTTGACGAAAACTTCCTCATGACCGTTGCAACATTGGGTGCGTTTGCTATTCAGGCCTGGGAAGAGGCTGTTGGCGTTATGTTCTTCTATCGCGTGGGCGAATACTTTGAGCAGCGTGCGGTAGAAAAGAGCCGTGGCCAGATTATGGACGCTGTTGACATGCGTCCGGAGGTTGTCAACCTGCTCGTAGGCGAAGAGGTGAAGGTTATTCCTGCCGCTGACGCACATGTAGGCGATATCCTGCTGGTGCGCGTAGGTGACCGTATCCCTCTGGACGGTGTTGTTATCGACGGCGAAAGTCTGGTAGATACCTCCCCGGTAACCGGCGAGCCTGTGCCTGTGAAGCGCAAATATGGCGATGAGGTTGTTTCCGGCTGCGTGAATACCTCCGGTATGCTGAAAATCCGTGTAGAAAAGGTTCTGGAGGAGTCTATGGTTACCCGTATTCTGGACAGCGTAGAGAACGCTGCTGCCAGCAAGCCGACTATTGATCGCTTCATTACCCGCTTCGCACGTATCTATACTCCGTTTGTTGTTGCTGCCGCAGTACTGACTGCTGTGATTCCGTCCCTGATTACCGGCGACTGGAATAAATGGATTTATACTGCGCTGACCTTTCTCGTTATCAGCTGCCCCTGCGCACTGGTGCTGAGCGTGCCACTGGCCTTCTTCTCCGGCATCGGCGCCGGCTCCAAGTACGGCATTCTCTTTAAAGGCGGCGTTGCTATGGAGGCCTTGAAAAACATTGCTGCCGTAGTTATGGATAAAACCGGTACCGTTACCAAGGGTAACTTTGTACTGCAGAAGGTTAATGCTGCCGAAGGCATGAAAGCTGACGAGCTGCTGCGCCTGTGTGCAAGTGCTGAGCTTGTTTCTACCCACCCGATTGCCGTAAGCATTGTAGAGGCTGCCAAGGCTGAAAAGCTGGAGCTGGTACGCCCCGATAAATTTGAAGAAATTGCCGGCGAAGGCCTGGTTGCGTACTTTGGTGCACGCAAAGTCCTGTGCGGCAACACCAAGCTGTTGCAGCGCTTTAATGTTGAATACGGCGGCTATACTCCTACCGAAAGCGGCAGCGAGGTGCTTGTTGCCGACAATGGCTTATACATGGGCCAGCTGCTGATTAACGATACTCTGAAGGAAGATGCCAAGGAAGCAATTGCTTCTTTGAAGGCACAAGGCCTGGTAACCGCTATGCTCACCGGCGATGCGCAGAAGGAAGCGCAGGCTGTGGCTAAGGCAGCAGGTATTGATGAGGTACGCGCTCAGCTGCTGCCGCAGGATAAGCTCAGCGAGCTGAACATGCTGCGCAACAAGTACGGTCCGGTTATGTTCGTTGGTGACGGCATTAACGATGCGCCTGTATTAGCCGGTGCGGATGCCGGCGCTGCTATGGGCAGCGGTGCAGATGCAGCGATTGAGGCTGCCGATGTTGTCTTCATGAATTCCGAAGTGAAGGCTATTCCGCAGGCGATTGCGATTGCGCGTGCAACCGGTGCGATTGCCTGGCAGAACGTAATTTTCGCTCTGACTGTTAAGGTTATCATAATGATTGCAGGTCTCATGGGCTATGCTTCTATGTGGGCGGCAGTCTTTGCCGATACCGGCGTATCGCTGCTGTGCGTACTGAATTCTATCCGCATTCTCTACAAAAAGATATAATGGAAAGCCATAACTAATATATTGCTTTTGTTTACGTCGGCTGACTATAAGGTCAGCCGATATTTTTTGTAAACATAACAGCATAAGCTAACTATTTTTGTAAATTAGCGTATGATTTTACAAAAAATGCTTGACAAAAATTTATAGCTGACGTAAACTTTCAATAGTAGTTAGGAATGCCTAACTACTAAAAAAATCGTGTCAAGTTAGTATCTGCTAACAAATTCTTTGGAGGGAATTATGATGCCTTTATTAATGGCCCGTCGCGGCGAGACTAACAAAATCAGCGCTGTTCGCGGCAAGGATGAAATCAAACGCTTTCTGGCTAACCTGGGCTTTGTAGAAGGCTCAGCTGTAACTGTTATTTCTGAAATTGACGGCAATCTTATCGTCAATGTGAAGGATGCCCGCATTGCCCTGAGCAAGCAGATGGCAGCCAAAATATTTATCTGATGCAAGTGGAGGATGTTATGAAAACATTAAAAGAAGTTCCTGTTGGCGAAACAGTTACCGTTACCAAGCTCGTTGGTGAGGGTGCGGTAAAAAGACGTATTATGGATATGGGCGTGACTAAAGGTGTGAGCGTATTCGTACGTAAGGTTGCACCGCTGGGTGATCCGGTGGAGGTAACTGTGCGTGGTTATGAGCTGACACTGCGTAACGGCGAGGCCGAGCATATCGTTGTAGAATAATTGGAGGGGAAAGATGAAACAGATCAAGATTGCCCTGATTGGTAACCCTAACTGCGGCAAAACAACAATGTTTAATGATTTGACCGGTTCTAACCAATATGTTGGTAACTGGCCTGGCGTAACTGTAGAGAAAAAAGAAGGCAGCCTTAAAGGTCACGATGATGTAATTATTACCGACCTGCCCGGTATTTATTCCTTGTCTCCGTACACTTTGGAGGAGGTTGTTTCCCGTAACTATCTGCTGCAAAATGATGTTGACGGTGTACTGAATCTGGTTGATGGCTCCAACATTGAACGTAACCTGTACCTGACTACTCAGGTTATGGAGATGGGTTATCCGGTAACGATTGCGTTGAATATGATTGATATTGTGCGCAAGAACGGCGATAAGATTGATACTGCTAAGCTGGCTGCCGAGCTTGGCTGCGAGATTGTGGAAACCTCCGCACTGCAGGGTGAAGGCACCGGTGAGGCTGCCGAAAAAGCAATTAAAGCTGTCGGCGGTGCTGCACCGAAATATATGCGCTTCTGCAGCGAGGTTGAGGATGCTCTGACTGCGATTGCCCGCGAAGCCGGCAACAAGGTGCACGGGATAAGCGAGCGCTGGCTGCTGGTAAAACTGTTTGAGCGTGATAAGAAAATTGCTGATGCTTTGGGCCTGAGCGAAGGCGAGCAGGCTAAGATTGAAGAAATCGTTGCAGCCTGCGAGGAAGCGCTGGATGATGATGCCGAAAGCATTATTACCAACGAGCGTTATAACTACATTGGAGAGCTGATGAGCAATGCAGTTGTCAAAGGCCATACTGGTCTGACTATTTCCGATAAAATCGACAGCATTGTAACGAACCGTTTCCTGGCTCTGCCGATTTTCGCGATTATCATGTTCCTCGTTTATTATATTGCGGTAGAAACTATCGGTACGGTTGTAACCGATTTCACCAATGATACATTGTTTGGCGAATGGATTCAGCCTTGGGTGCAGGAGCACATGGAGGCTGCCGAATGTGAGGATTGGCTGGTATCTCTTGTTGTTGACGGTATTATCGGCGGTATTGGCGCACCGATTGGCTTTGCTCCGCAAATGGCGATTGTCTTCCTGCTGCTGAGCTTTTTGGAGGACTGCGGTTATATGGCGCGTGTAGCCTTCATTATGGACCGTTTCTTCCGTCAGTTCGGTATGAGCGGCAAGAGCTTCATCCCTCTGCTGATTTCTGCAGGCTGCGGTGTACCGGGTATTATGGCTTCCCGTACTATTGAAAACGAAACCGACCGCCGTCTGACTATCATGACGACTACCTTTATCCCCTGTGGTGCTAAGCTGCCTGTTATTGCTTTGCTTTCCGGCGCTATTATGGGTGGTGACTGGTACATGGCTCCGATTATGTACTTCGTTGGCTTCTTCGCTGTAATTACTGCTTGCATCATTCTGAAAAAGACTGAGCTGTTTGCCGGCGATCCTGCTCCGTTTGTTATGGAGCTGCCGCCGTACCATCTGCCTGCTGCTAAGAACGTATTGCTGCATACCTGGGAGCGTGTTGCAGGCTTCCTGAAAAAAGCCGGTACTATTATCTTCCTGTGCTGCGTTGTTATGTGGTTCCTGGCAAGCTTTGGTGTTGACGAAGGCTCTGTTGCTATGGTTGACACCGAAAAGAGCTTTGTTGCCTACATCGGTAATGGTCTTGCTCCTATCTTCGCTCCTTTGGGCTTTGACAGCTGGCAGGCTGTGGCTGCTGCTTTCTCCGGCTTTGTGGCTAAGGAATCTATCGTCAGCACGATGGCTATTCTTTCCGGTCTGGCTGATGCAGCTGAGGATGAACCTGATTTGTGGACTGCTGTTATGGCGTTCTTCCCGAGTGCTGTTGCAGCGTTCTCCTTCCTGGTGTTCAACCTGCTGGATTCTCCCTGCCTGGCAGCGATTTCCACTATGAGCCAGGAGATGAACAGCAAGAAGTGGACCTGGGCAACTATCCTCTTCCAAAACCTGTATGCTTATGGCATCTGCCTGATGGTTTACCAGTTCGGCAGAGTATTTGTCGGCGGTGAAGCATTCAGCTTTGGTACTGCTGTAGCTGTTGTTTTCCTGATTGCGTTCCTGTATCTGCTCTTCCGTCCGGCTAAGAAATATAACAAAGAGACTGTTATGAGCGTTGATGCAAAATAAAAGAGGTGTTTCGTATGGCAACCTGGATTATTGGTCTGATTATTGTCGGGTGTGTGTATTTGGCATCCAAGCAGGTCATCAAGGCACATAAAACCGGTGGCTGCATTGGTTGTGATGCCGGTGGCGATAAGGGTTGCTGCCCGCATTGCAAGCATACGACAACTGTAAATCTTCGTAAGAAATAAATTTAGCTTGATGAGGATTTGAAGGGCCGCGCGTTAGCGCGGCTCTTTTTGTGCTTGTGTGAGCTTTAGCTCAGCCTTCTTGCCTGCCCCTTGGGGAAGGTGCCGAGCGAAGTGAGGCGGAAGGGGGTGTATGTGTCGCAATTAAATATCGTTTCAGTCAGGAGCAATTTTCCTATGCCTTAGGGCATAACGCAAATTTCGCGCGGAAGCAAGACGGAACTTCGGTAATATTTGTCAGATGGTAACAGTAAGCTACGTACCCTTGTTCCTGTGCTTCCAAGCACTTATTTGCTAAAATTGCTATTCCTTATACGATATATTAATTGCTCGTATATCTTTCTTGCCTGCCTCATAGGAGAAGGTGCCGAACGAAGTGAGGCGGAAGGGGGGCTCGCAATTGATATATCGCAACCCTTCCGTCTGCTCGCAAAGCTCGCAGCCACCTTCCCTTTCAGGGAAGATATAATGATATATTAAAACTCTAACTTTCTATATGCTCCCTGCAAGGGAGCTGGCATCGCCGTAGGCGATGACTGAGGGTTGTTTCATTTTGCAGTTAACATGTCTTTTGCTTTAAGCTTTCTTCTGGCCTCTCCTTGGGGAGAGGTGGCATCGCGAAGCGATGACGGAGAGGGGTTGTGTGTGCATCGCAATTAATATATCGCGTTGCAACGAAAAATTTTTCCGCGAATCGCTTGGTAAGTTGTGTATTTCATGCTAAACATAAAGAAGCGATTAGCGGACGGTAATTTCGTGTGGAACCAGGACGAAGTGCCGCAAAACTCGCGATATGCTAAAAGTTTTTGCTATAGTAGTAAGCTTATCGCTCAAACAGTTGCGACACTTCTATGGTTCCAGACACTCATTCCCTAAAATTTTTATGTTTTCACTGCGATATATTAATTGCTCAAATTAGTGCAGTGTGCTAGCCTTCTATATGCTCCCTGCAAGGGAGCTGGCATCGCCACAGGCGATGACTGAGGGTTGTGCCCCATAAGGGAAGGTGCCGAACGAAGTGAGGCGGAAGGGAAAATTTCCTACACTATATAGTATTAAAATATTAATAAAACACTATATGTTGACAATTGCGGAATTTTGTGTATAATAGAGTCATAACCTAATGCAGTCTGCTTCCTGACGGATGAGTGGAATTGACCACGTGGAGGCAGATGAATGTATGCGCCGACCGTCTGGGCAAAATCGCCCAGACGTTTTTTCTTTATAAGGAGCAAAAGGAAAACCCGGGTGACTAGGTAATACTTATAAAGAGAGGTATTCATGATGCAACAGACAAAAAACAGATGGGTGATAGTGCTGGCAGCCATCGGCATTCACATCAGCATTGGCAGCGTATACGCATGGAGCGTACTGACGAAGCCTATTATGCAGGCTATGGGTTTTTCGCTGAAGGAGGTTACCTGGACCTTTTCACTGGCGATTTTGTTCCTGGGTACTTCCGCAGGCTTTTTGGGAACGTATGTAGAAAAATACGGTCCGCGCCGCAGCGGTCTGATATCCATGTGCTTTTTCGTAAGCGGCTTGCTGGGTACAGCCTATGCATTGACGCAGCACAGCCTGCTGCTGTTATATCTTTTTTACGGCGTTATCGGCGGTATCGGTCTGGGAACAGGCTATATTACACCAGTGTCTACACTGGTAAAGTGGTTCCCCAATAATCGCGGTCTTGCAACTGGCCTGGCGATTATGGGCTTTGGCTTTGCCAGCCTCGTTGCAGGTCCGTTGATGCAGATTTTGATTGCTAAATACGGCCTGATTGAAAACTTTGTGATTCTGGCCTGCATTTATGCAGTAGTGATGACTGCTTCTGCACTTTATCTGGAGCCGCCTAAGCAGGAAACTGCAGCAGGCAAGGGAAAGTTCAAGGCGCAGATGCCTGAGCGTGTGCAGTATACCGTAAAGGAAGCTATGCACACCTGGCAGTTCTATGCTTTGTGGTGGATTTTCTTTACGAACATCACCTGCGGTATCGGTCTTTTGGCTGTAGCATCGCCTATGGCACAGGAGGTTATCGGTATGTCTCCGATTGCGGCGGCGTCTATGGTTGGCATCATCGGCCTGCTGAACGGCGGCGGTCGTATTGTGTGGTCCACTGTTTCCGACTATATTGGTCGCGCAAATACCTATCTGGCATTTTTCGTTATCGAGATTGTGGCCTTCTACCTTTTGGGTGGCGTAAATGAAAGCTTTATGTTCCAACTGCTGGTGTTTATTATCATAACCTGCTATGGTGGCGGCTTCTCCTGCATGCCGGCGTACCTGAGCGATTTGTTCGGCACTAAGCAGCTGAGTGCAATCCACGGACGTATTTTAACAGCGTGGGGTTTGGCAGGTATTGCGGGACCGCTGCTTTTATCCGTAATTTACGAGCGCACACACAGCTACAGCTTTACCCTGTACTTCTTCAGCGCCTGCTTTGTAGTAAGCCTGCTGTTGGCAGCAGTGCTCAAGCTGAAGGGCAAAACTGCCTGAGCTTTTGCCGGAAGAAGCAATTTCCACTGAAAAATAACTTTTTTAGCTAAAAAAACGAAAAATTTTGAGCGTCCTACCCTAAAACTGCTTTTGGGGTGGGGCGCTTTTTCGCTCCCTGGCATATAATAAGCGTAGAGAAAAGCAAAAAGCTTAAGCAGATGTAAAAAAGGGGGCGTAGATTATGAAAAAGCATTTTAAGTATTTGGCGACGGCAGGCTTGATTGCAGCGCTGCTGTTGGCGGCAGGCTGCGGCGATGATGCCAAGGACAAGAAGAAAGTTGATAAGCCGGACATCAAGACAGAGCAGAAGGTAGATAAAAAAGCCCAAGCACCGGTAGTTAAACCGCCAGAGGGAAAATATTACAGATATCCTTCCTATCTTGATGATGTAACCAAAACGCCGGAAATGACGCCTGAGATGATTAAATATGTAGATGATTTTGCTTCGACCGTAAAATTGGCGCCGTCTGAAAAAGGTAAATTCCTTAATGATTCACGCATTAATAGACCTAATGAAGAATATCATCGTATCTGGCTGCATGCCAATGGCAGCAATCATAATCGCAATAACAAATTTAAAAATTCTAAGGGGAAGGAAGTATATCAGCAGGAGGTTTATCATATCCGTATGTCTGTAAAGGCAGATACCAATAAAGTTGTATATGTTGAGTATTCTGTTTATGAGCAGAATGAGGCCATTCCGGACGGCAAGAGCAGAACAATCATGAAGAAGGTTTTTAAATGAGCTGCTTTAGCATAAATTGATAAAAATTTTGAGCGTCCTACCCTAAAATAGCATTTGGGGTGGGGCGCTTTTTCACTACTGGGCATATAATAAGCGTAGAGAAAAGCAAAAAGCTTAAGTAGATGTAAAAAGGGGGCGTACATTATGAAAAAGCATTTTAAGTATCTGGCAACGGCAGGCTTGATTGCAGCGCTGTTTTTGTCGGCAGGCTGCGGCGATGATGCCAAGGACAAAAAGCCTGCGCCTGAGCCGGAGAAGAAGGTGGAGAATGTTGTAGTAAAACCTCAGGACGGAAAATATTACAGATATCCTGATTACATTAATGATGTGACGAAAACACCGAAGATGACACCGGAAATAGTTAAGTACATTGATGATTTTGCTTCGACGCTTAAATTCCATCCGGATTCCAAGGGAAAATTCACCAATAACTCCCTGATAAAGAATCCGGAAGAAAAAACTCACTATATCAATATGTCTGCCCTTGGCCCCAATCATAACAATAAGATAAAGTTTAAAAATTCCAAAGGCAAGGAAGTTTATCAGCAGGAGGTTTACAGCATCAACATGACGATAGATGCCGCTACCGATAAATTAAAGTCTGTAAGATGCTCTATTTTCGAACAGAATCCGGATATTCCTGATGGTAAAACTACATATGTTGTGAAAAAAAGATTCGATTAACCTGTTTTAGCATAAATCAATAAAAATTTTAAGCGTCCTACCCTAAAACGCCTTTTGGTGTGGGGCGCTTTTTCGCTCCCGGGCATATAATGAGCATAGAGAAAAGCAAAAGGCTTATTTCGTCATAGAAAAGGAGGCGAAGATTATGAAAAAGCAATTTAAGTATTTTGCTGCGGTGGGCTTGGTTGCAGCACTGCTTTTGGCAGCAGGCTGCGGCGATGATGCCAAGGACAAAAAGCCTGCACCTGAGCCCGATAAGAAGGTGGAGAATGTTGTAGCAAAACCTCAGGACGGAAAATATTACAGATATCCCAGTTACATTAAGGATGTGACGCAAACACCTAAAATTACGCCGGAAATGCTTAAGTACATTGATGATTTTGCATCGACGCTTGAATTCCATCCGTCTTACAATGGTAAATTCGTCAATGATTCCAAGATAAATAATCCTAATGAAAAATATCATGCTGTTTATCTGTATGCCCTTGGACCTAAGCATAACAAGAAGATAAAGTTTAAAAATTCCAAAGGTAAGGAGGTTTATCAGCATCAGGTTTACACCATCAATATGCAGTCAGAGGCTGGTACCGATAAATTAACGTCTGTACTATGCTCTATTTTCGAGCAGAATCCGGATATTCCTGACGGCAAAACTACATATGTTGTAAGAAAATCCTTTGATTGAGCTGCACTTTGAAATGGTGTTATGGTCTTTGCTAAGAATGAAATGCTTAGCTTCACAAGCTGCCGATGAAAAGCAGTATATGTGGCAGTGTTGTAAGTGAACTGCTGTGAGCCGCTGCGCGTGAGCGTGGCGGCTTTTTGGAATATAAATAAATGCTCAGAGTATGAGGTCTATGGTATAATGATATATAGATAGGATACTTGAATGGAGGTAATTGTTATGACGAACTATTACAGCACTATAAATGAAGTTGTTCTTACTTTTTCTAATATTTCACGTAACAAAGATGGGTTTGCAAGTATTGTAGCTCGTTTTGAACGTCCTAATGCTACTGGTTTTGATTTTTCTGAGTGGCGGCTTCCGTGCATTGCGAATACCAAGGCCTTTGGCTTTTCAGAGGATGATATTATGATGCAGGAGCGTTATTTGCGTAACAATATGCCTTTGATTTGGGAAATGGCGAGGGAAAAGGAGAAGGAGATGCAAAAAAGTGCCTAAAGCGTTACTTGATTTTATGGGATATGTCTTTTTCTTTTGGTCGCGCGAAGATGGCGAACCGCCTCATGTTCATGTATGCAAAGGCGCTCCGTCAAAGGTGTCTGCAAAATTTTGGATAAAAGATGATGAGATTATTATGGAGCATAATGATGCGCAGATTCCTGCTAAGGATTTGAAAAAGATTCAGATGTATATTAGTTTGAATAAGAAGGATATTATTTATGAGTGGTTCAGACATTTTGGACAGTAAGGCAGATATTTATGCCTTAGCAGATGCTGCTGAGGTTATCGTTCAAGGATATGCATTTTTTGATAGAGGTGATAGTGTTACTATAATCAATTTGCATAAGCCAAATGAGATTGCCCGTTTTTATAACAACGAGCTAGTTGAAACTAATATGGACGATATAGAAGCATATAAGGTCAACAAGCTTTATCAGGCTAATGTGAAGTATATGGAGAAGGATTAATGTAAAGAAGTCGATAAATCCTTTCCCCCTCTTGACAATCCCACCTCTTCCTTGCTAAGATATAGAGTATAACAAAATATCTACAGGCGAGGAACGAGAGGCTTACTTCCGGTAGTCACAAAAGAGAAGCAGCGGTTGGTGCAAGCTGTGCGGCGGTGATGTGAGTGTAGCTCGGGAGCTGTTTTGCTGAACATTATAGTAGGCAAAAACGTGCGCACACGTTACGTGCATTGAGTGTCTTGTGCCAAAAGCATGAGGAAGATAGGTGGTACCACGATTATTCGCCCTGTCCGTAAAGGACAGGGCTTGTTTATTTTAAGGAGGAATTTTTTTATGTGTGAAGAGCATAATATCCCTAAGGTTTATGACCCTGCTTCCGTAGAGAAGAAATGGTATAAATTCTGGGAAGAGCATCGTTATTTTCATGCCGAAGTAGAAGATGGCAAGGAAGCCTTCAGTATTGTTATCCCCCCACCGAACATCACCGGTCAGCTGCATATGGGACATGCGCTGGATAATACCCTGCAGGATATCTTAATCCGCTGGCACCGCATGATGGGCCACAACACTCTGTGGATGCCCGGCTATGACCATGCAGGCCTGGCAACCCAGATTAAGGTTGAAGAGGTTATCAAAAAAGAGGAAGGCAAGACTCGTTATGACCTGGGCCGCGAAGAGTTCCTGAAACGCGTTTGGGAATGGAAGGAGCAATATGGCGACCGCATTATCAACCAGCTGAAGCATCTGGGCGTTTCCTGCGACTGGGAGCGTAAGCGCTTCACTATGGACGAGGGCTGCTCCAAGGCTGTTCGTGAGGTTTTCTGCACTCTGTTCGAAAAGGGCCTGATTTACAAAGGCACCCGCATCACCAACTGGTGTGTAAACTGCAACACCGCACTGAGCGATATCGAGGTTGAGCATAAGGATGACCCGGGCCATCTCTGGTACATCAACTATCCTGTAGTTGAAGAGGAAGGCCGCAGCCTGATGATTGCAACCACCCGTCCGGAAACTCTGCCCGGCGATACTGCAGTAGCAGTTAATCCGGAGGACCCGCGTTATGGCGACCTGGTTGGCAAAACCCTGCGTCTGCCGACTACCGACAGAATTATTCCTATCATCGCTGATAGCTATGTTGATACCAAATTTGGTACCGGCGCTGTAAAAATTACTCCGTCCCATGATCCTAACGACTATGAGATGGGTATACGCCATAACCTGCCGAGCATCGTTGTTATTGGCATGGACGGCATTATGACTAAGGAAGCAGGCAAATACGAAGGCATGACCCGTGAGGAATGTCGTAAGGCTATTGTTGCCGACCTGAAGGCTGATGGCTATCTGGTTAAGGTTGAAGAGCATTCCCATGCTGTCGGTCACTGCCAACGCTGCGGCCATGCTGTTGAATCTCAGGTTTCTACCCAATGGTTCGTTAAGATGGAGCCTTTGGTTAAGGCTGCTGTGGACTGCGTTGAAGACGGCCGTACACAATTTGTACCGGAACGCTTCACCAAAACCTATACCGGCTGGATGGATAACATCCGCGACTGGTGTATCTCCCGTCAGATTTGGTGGGGTCACCGCATTCCTGTATGGTACTGCGATGACTGCGGCGAAATGAGCGCCAGCCGCACCGATTTGACTGTCTGCCCGAAATGCGGCAGTGCACATATCCATCAGGACGAGGACGCACTGGACACCTGGTTCAGCTCCGCTCTGTGGCCGTTCTCTACTATGGGCTGGCCGGATAAGACTCCGCTGCTGAAGCAATTCTATCCGACAAGCGTACTCGTAACCGGTTACGATATCATCTTCTTCTGGGTTGCACGTATGCTGATTATGGGTATGGAATTCATGCATGAGATTCCGTTCGACAAGGTATTCATCCATGGTCTGGTTCGCGACAGCCAAGGCCGCAAGATGTCCAAATCTCTGGGCAACGGCATCGACCCGCTGGAGGTTATTGACCAATACGGCGCTGATACCCTGCGCTTCATGCTGATTACCGGCAACACTCCGGGCAACGATATGCGTTTCTACTGGGAGCGCGTAGAGGCAACCCGTAATTTTGCCAACAAGATTTGGAACGCTTCCCGTTTCGCTCTGATGAATATGGAAGGCTACGATGCCAACGCTAAGCTGGCTCCGTATACCTTGGCAGATAAATGGATTCTGTCCCGTCTGCAGCACACCGCTAAGAGCGTTACCGAAATGCTGGAGAAGTTCGAGCTGGGCGAAGCTGGCCGCATGATTTACGACTTCATCTGGGGCGAGGTTTGCGACTGGTACATCGAGCTGGCTAAACCGCGTCTGTATAATAAAGAAAATGCCGAAGAACGTGCAACTGCACAGCATGTTCTGGCCACCGTACTGACCAGCGCTATGCAGCTGCTGCATCCGTACATGCCGTTCATCACCGAGGAAATTTACCAATGCCTGCCGCATGAAGCGGAAAGCATTATGATTTCCAAGTGGCCTGAGGCTGACGAAGCTCTGATGGACGACGAGGCAGAACGTCTGATGGGCGCAATTATGGAAAGCATCAAGGCTATCCGTAACATGCGTGCAGAAGTTAACGTACCGCCCGGAAAGAAGGTTCCGGCAACTATGCTGGCTGCAGCAGATTTGAAGGACGGCATCGAGGCTAACGCCGACTACATCCACCTGATGGGTGCAATCAGCGAGCTGACCGTGCTGGCTGACAACGCTGCTAAACCGGAAAATGCTATGGCTGCAGTTGTAGCAGGCATTGAGGTTTATCTGCCGCTGGCAGGCCTGATTGATGTCGAGAAGGAAAATGCCCGCCTGAACAAGGAGCTGGCTGCTATCGACAAGGAGCTGAGCCGCGTAGAAGGCAAGCTGGGCAACGCCGGCTTCCTGGCTAAAGCACCTGAGGCTGTTATCGAAAAAGAGAAGGCTAAGGCTGAAGAGCTGAATGGTAAAAAGGCTGCGATTAACGAGCGCCTGGAATACCTGAAAACCTTATAAGACTGATTGAAGTGATTTTTGTTACATTTTAGACAGGTTGGGAGAGCTGCCGTAAAATTTGCGGCAGCTCTCTTTTTTTGCAGAAAGGGTGTGTTATAATAAAGTTAATAAATATAGGGAGGCGTGGACATGAAAAAGGTATTAGCTTTAGGTGCGAGTGTAGCAATGCTGCTGAGCTTTACGCTGCAGGCAGAGGCTGGTTTTAACTTGGGTAATATTGCCAACAAGATTGCCAATAAGGCTGTGGACAGTGCAATGCATTCCGGTAGCAAAAAGACGGATAGCAGTGCTGCTAAAAAGAAGAGCGAACAAGGCATGACTAAAGAAGAGCGTGCAGATGCAGCTGCGGCAAAGCAGGGCGTTAAAATTACCCGAACTAAGGTTGATGGTTCCGTGCCGACTGCTTTTTATGGCGAGCTGGACCCGCTGCCTCCTGATGCGTTTGAAGAGCGCCCGGATTGGTTTGATAACCGTACCAACATTTATGTGATGACGAACGCGCGCCTCGTAGCGGAATATGAAAATATGGATAAATGGCGTACTCATGCCAAGGAGACTGGCATTGGCTGGGTAGAGCCTGATATGTGCCGTTATGAGGAGCTGGGTGATGAAATTCAGCACCGCATAACTGCTCTGGAGCGTTATGGCCATAATGTTGAAGCGGGCTGGCTGGATATGGCCAGTGACAGTGCGAGAAATGAAACCTATAAGCGTGCTGTGGCAAGCAACATTGAACCGCTGCGCAAGTATGGTTTAGGGCTGAAAACATCGGCATTGCCCGGTTATCATCCGGAGAGAAATTAAAGACTTTGGTAAAAAGCGGTAAGCGAACAATAAAAAAGCACGGCGAAAGCCGTGCGGAATTTATGAAATAAGCTAGGTTAGCTTGTCAAAAGCGCTTATCTGTGTTATTATAATTATAGAAAAGGTGCCGCCGATAGACGGTTAACCCTTTTGGATTGTTGTTAAAAAATAACCGCTAATCTGCCAGGATTGGGGCGGTTATTTTTTTGCGTTCTTGTTGATTTCCATACCTAATTTAATGCAAGCAATGCATAAGCTCAGCAAAGCAATAACATCGAGTATATCCATCAGTAACACCTCCCTCTTGTGGGATTTTCAGTGAAACTGAATTTATCACGTCAGAGGGTTAACCGCCTACCGTTATGGAAGCACCATAAGAATATTTTACCACAAGAATGAAGAGTGTACAACGAACAAGCTGTGAAGGTTTGGCGCTGTACACTTTTTGTTTTGCCAGCAGTGCTCCCTGAAAACCGTACAAAACCGTACAACCCCTTGCAACACAAGGCTTTGGGGCTGTACGGTTTTTTGTATGTGTACGATATTGCAATGGCGAAGCAAATACGATGAAAATAAATAAAAGCTTACGACGAACAGTGCGTTGTAAGCTTTTTTTAATGATCCTGCATGAGGCTTGCTATATGCTGAGCGATAGCAGCTATCTTGCGGTTGGTGTTATTCTTTTGCCAAAAAATGTTATAGGAAATTTCTACGGGCCCGTTATCAGCTAATAATGGCAAGGTTCTGGTGAAATTACTGAAATAGAATGGGGCGTCATTATTACTCGTTACCGGCAGAAAGGATTTTACCTTGTCGTCAATTACTTTGGTAAGTGCAGTGGGAATGTCTCTTGCAGTGAAAAAGCTTCCTTGGAAACCTAAGAGTTTGGCATAATATTCCTGCTCCTGCATAACATAATCTCTGTTGGCGATAATGACACATGTCTGCTCTGATAAATCACTGATATGAAGGGCTTTGATTTCAGGTGGGAAAGAATGCTTCGGTACGCAAATGCATAAATCTGCGATTTCTAAAAGCTCTCCCGCAAGAAAGTTATTATCAGCTTCACGATCTTCCGTGATAAGCATATCCATTTCTTTGTTTGCAAGCATTGTCAGGAGCTGTTCATGGTCACCGTACAATAATTCCAGATGATATGTTTGACTGTTCTTGTTGAGCATATTGATAACGTTGAGCAGGCGACAGACATTATAACCTGTTTTACAGCCGATAATATAGCTTGGCACCTGATTCGTTTCCGCAAAGTGCTGCATATTTTGCATTAAGTTTTGTACGTCTCCGACTATGCGTTTACAAGGTTCATAAAACTTTTCTCCTGCCGGTGTAAGACTAAAATTACAATTGTTGCGGTTAATAAGCTTTACACCAAGCTCTTTTTCAAGCTGCTTTATTTGGAGAGAGAAGGATGGCTGCGAGATAAAGCATTGCTTTGCTGCTTCATTGAAGCTTTTGCAATAAACTGCTGCCAGAAAATATTTCATTTGACGCAAAAGCATAGCCTGCCTCCTGTGGTGTATATTAAAATCATCAATACGCGTATAGAATATCTGTATTTGCTAAATACGAAGCATCACGATATAATGTAATAGTACTTGGTGCTAATATGCAAAAATTACTTAACAAATTAATTATATCACACGCATAGTGTGTTTGCAATGAATACCAAGAGCAATGAGTTTTTGTTGTGTATGAGAGCTGTTAAGCTGATATATTGCATAAGGGAAACATGGACACCTTATGTAAAATATAAATTTTTATGTGGGAGTGAGTTTATTCATGAAGAAAAGACAGGTAGCTTTGGCTGCTGCCATCTGCATGGCATTGACAAGCGCGGGCTTTGTTGATAATGCCTGGGCTGCAGAAAAAAATGATGATGCTGATTTACAGACTTACAATCTTGCCGAGATTGTCGTACATGGTCAGCGTTATATTGCGGGCGAATTTGTTCGTGCAACATCTAATGTTGGTATTTTAGGTGAGCAGGATGCTATGAAGAGTCCTATCAGCACAACTACTATTTCGGAAAAGGCTGTAGGAACCTTCTTGTCCTCTACCGAAGGCTTGAGCAAGACTCTGAGCCTTGTTCCTTCTGTTGTTAAAACCTATGATGCAGCAGTAGACTGTGTTTCTATCAGAGGCTTTGCTGATGATGGCCGCGGCTTTGTTATCAATGGTATTCCTGGTATGCAGGCTATGACTCGTCAATCCAGCAATTACATTGAATCTGTTGATGTTATCGAGGGACCAGCAACCGGTATTAACGGTTCCGGTATGGCTAACCGTTCCGGCGGTACCATCAGCATTAACAGCAAAAAGGCTTTAATGGATGAAGATACTCGTAAGGTTGGCATTAAATATCATTCTAAAGGTGCGCATGAGGAATATGTAGATTTTGGCACTCGCTTAGGTGAAGATAAAAGCTATGGCGTGCGTATTAATGCCAGCAATACCAATGGCGAGCGTTCTATTGAAAACTGGAACCTGAAGCAGAAAAATATTTATATCAACCTGGATCAGGAAACCACAAACAGTAAGACTAACTTTATGTTTGGCTATACTGATACTGACAGTGAAGGCAGACCTTATGGTTTAACTGTTAGCAGTAAGTTTGTTGGCAATGCTTTACCGAGCGCTCCTGACGGAAAAATCAATACAAATCCTACCTGGCGTCGTGATAAAAATACTAACCTCGTTATGACCTTGAACCATGAACAGAAAATTAATGACCATTTGAAGGCTTTCCTGAACGCTGGTCATTTTAAACAGGATTGGTATTACTATACTGGCTTTAGCAAGACTTTGTTGAATGAAGCCGGTGATTTTAGCGCAACCTCTGACAACTACTCTCTGCTGGAGAAACGTGATTATGCACAAATCGGCTTGAAGGGCGATTTTACAACCGGTGACTTTAAGCACGAATGGGTAGCCGGTGTTGACAGAATGTGGCATTATTATGGTGGTGCGAAGGACTATAAAGATACTTCGCATTGGAAGCCAAGTAATGGAGTAAATCCTTATGAACAAAAGTGGGAGGGTAATATTTATCATCCTAATACCGGCAGCTTTGCTCCGCCAAGATTTCCCCAATCTGATGCTTACTACGGAACTCATGCACGCATCAGCGGCTGGTCTGTAATGGATTCTATTACCACCGGTAATGAGAAACTGAATATCCTGGTTGGCCTGAACGGTAAGTCTATCAAAAATGATTCCTATAACACTGATGGTTCTCATAAGGTAAAAGCAGTTGATTATTATGATGTATCTCCGAGCTATGGTATCAATTATACCTTTGATCCGCGTGTAGCTGTTTATGCAAATCATACGGAAGAATTGGCTGAAGGAAAATTGGTTGGTTCTGACTATGCAAACAAGGGAACTACCTTAGATCCGTACAAAACTAAGCAAAATGAAATTGGCGTGAAGTTTAAAACCGGTGATTTCTTCCATAAGGTAAGCTATTTTGATATCAAGAAGGCTAATCCTGTAGAGGTTAAAAAAACTGGTTACGATAAACCTTTCCTGCTTGTTGTTGGCGAAGCAAGACACAAGGGCTTTGAATACACTGCAACCGGTACGCTGGCAGAAAAATGGAACTTGATTGGTGGCTTTATGCACTTGAATGCTAAACAAAAAACTGCTGACGCAGCTACCAATGGCAAGCGTCCGAACGGCGTGCCTGAATGGAGCGCAAACCTGGGCGTAGAATATAAGGCTAACGATGATTTCTCCGTATTAATGCGTGGTAACTATGTTGGTTCCTCCTATGTACGCGATGAAAAATACAGCGTTCCCAGCTACTTCACCCTGGATGCAGGCGTAAATTATAAAACCTCCCTTAACAGCACACCTGTAACCTTAAGAGCAATGTGCTATAATGTTACTAATAAAAAGTATTGGGCACCTAGCGGCAACGTGCTGCATTCCGGTGGCCCGAGAACCTTTATGCTCTCCGCTGAATTTGATATCTAATTAAATTCGGTTTATATACTCAATATATCTCATACATCATACTCTCATCATTTTTAACCGGGTACGCTCATTAATTTTTAATGAGCGTACTTTGGTATCTCTTCATAAGATTAAGGAATTTTAAGATGCTTAACTTTTTCAAACAAATAGAAGGCATATACGTAAGCGTTTTTTTGCTGCTGGTCTTAGTAGCGGTTATGTTTTTGGCACTTGCTGTCGGTACGGTAAAAATACCCTTGGAGCAAATTTACGCAGCAATCATCAGTCAATTGCAAAGCGGAGATTCACTTGATAATGCGCTTCAAGGCTCTGTGCATGACATTATCTGGCAGCTGCGCCTGCCGAGAATCGTTTTGGCTGCTGCCGTCGGCGCAGGCTTGGCGAGCAGCGGTGTCATTATGCAGGCCATCGTTAAAAACCCCTTAGCAGATCCGTATATCTTGGGCATTTCCTCCGGTGCGTCGCTGGGCGCGACGGCGGCAATCCTTTTAGGTATAGGCGCAGGACTGGGTGAAAATTTTATTGGCCTGGCTGCTTTTGCCGGTGCCTTTGCTATTTCTCTTCTGGTATTATTTATTTCAAACCTTGGCGGACGCAGTAACTCGGTAAAGCTTTTGCTGGCAGGTATGGCGCTCAGCGCTGTGTGCAGTGCTTTTTCCAGCTTTATCGTTTACTTTGCCAACAACAAAGAAGGCATGCAGACTATTGCCTATTGGATGATGGGCAGCTTTTCCGGGGCTAAATGGGATAACCTGATCGTTATTGTGCCGATAGTAATCGTCGCAGTGTTGTTCTTCTGGAGTCAGAGCCGTATTTTGAATCTTATGCTTCTTGGTGATGAATCGGCATTAACCTTGGGAACGGATTTACATATCTATAGACAGTTTTATCTTTTGATCAGCTCAATTATCGTGGGCTTTGTTGTCTATGCCGCCGGTACTGTAGGCTTCGTAGGCTTAATAGTTCCGCATGTTATCAGAATGCTTGTAGGAACGGATCATAAAAGGCTCGTTCCTGTAACAGCTTTAGCCGGAGCAATTTTTTTAGTTGTGGCTGACACGCTTTGTCGTATCCTGATTCCCGGAGCAGAGCTGCCGATTGGTATTCTTGTAGCGATGATTGGTGCTCCCTGCTTTGTTTATCTGATGGTAAAACGTACCTATGGCTTTGGAGGTAATTGATTGTGGAAATATTAGCTGAAGCAGTCAAAATGTTTGTGGGGGAAAAGGAGATTCTGAAGGGAATTGATTTTTCTTTGCATAACAAGGAGTTTCTTGGTATTATAGGGCCGAATGGCAGTGGCAAAAGCACCTTTTTGAAATGCGTTTATCGTGTGCAAAAGCCGACTAGCGGTGATATTTATTTTGATGGCAAGCATTTGGATGAGCTTTCTTATCGCGAATCGGCCTTAAAGCTGGCGGTTGTTGCCCAGCATAATTTTTATAGCTTTGATTTTTCGGTTCTGGATGTTGTGCTTATGGGGCGTTCGCCGCACAAAAAAATGCTGGAGCGTGATAATCTGGAGGATTTTAAAATTGCCAGAAGCGCTTTGGCGAGAGTGGGTATGGAAAGCTTTGAAAAGCGAATGTTCTCTACGCTGAGCGGCGGTGAACAGCAACGTGTTATTTTGGCAAGAGCGTTGGCGCAGCAGACGGAGTGTCTTGTTTTGGATGAGCCGACGAATCATCTGGATATTAAATATCAGCTGGAGATAATGGATATTGTCAAAAGCTTAAATGCTACCGTAGTGGCAGCAATCCATGATTTGAATATCGCTGCTATGTACTGCGACAGGCTGATAGCTATCAAGAATGGCCTGGTGGTTGGCATGGGAACGCCTCAAGAATTATTGACAGAAGAGTTCATTTATGATATGTATAGTGTACATAGTAAGGTGGCTTACGATGCTGAATCAGGACGCATGAACATTATTTATCTGCCGAAGCATTGGAGGGAATAATTTGAAAAAGATTGTTATATTACGCTGCCTGCGCTCGGAAGAAAATTGTACCGGAGCGGCATGCTTTCAGGCATTTAATAATCGCAGTTCGCAGTTTGCGCGTTATGGTGACGAGGAAATCCAGCTGGTGGCGTTTATGGCCTGCAATGGTTGCCGTAAGCTCACTTTGGGAGATAGCAGCGGGTTAGAAGAGAAGATTGAAAGAATTTTAAGTATTAAACCTGATGTTGTTCATGTTGGTATTTGCTGTAAGACGCGTACAGATGATAACGAATATTGTCCCGAAGTTTTAAGACTGGTTGATATTTTCCGTAACCATGGTATAGAAATTGTTTGGGGAACACATTCAGGCTCTGTCCGTCATCTGAGAAAGGAACCCTATGAATAAACGATTTACCTTGGCTTCTTTGGCTATAGTATTGGGAATTTGTGCATTCATATTTTTTACACAGACGCAGGTGCTTTCTGTCAGTCGTCCTGCGGTGCATGCTCAATCAGCTTATGGCGTAAGAGCTGTAAAAAATGTCAGAGTGCAGAATTATAATGCCTTGGGTGAAAATATTTCTTATTATGACAAGGTACCGCAAAGAGTTATTGCTGTAGGTGAACAGATTAATGAAACATTGGTTGCCTTAGGCGTGGAGCAGAATGTTATCTGCCCGGTGCGTTATGGCAATCCCTTCTATAAGCCTGAACCACAGTATGCAGCAGGATATAACAAAATTAAGTTTCAGGACAATGTTGTTTTGAATATGGAGAATGTTTTATCTATGCAGCCTGACCTGATTATTTCCGGGCAGGTGCTTTATGCAGATAAGGCGCTCAAAAGCACGGATTTTTGGAATAAGCGAGGAATTCATACATATGTCTCCACCAATGCCAATTCTCCTACCTCGCATAATAAAATGGAGACCTTGGAGCAGGAATGCGATTTTATTTTGGGCTTGGGCACAATTTTTGACAAGGAAAACGAAGCAAAGAAAATTGTTGCCGATATGCAGCAGGATATCGCTGTGGTCAGAGAAAAAACGCAGAATATGCCAAAGCCTAAGGTAATGATTATCGAAATGCTGGGCAAGAACATTGTTGCCTATGATTCGACCAAGCTGGCAGGCGATATTTGTGTTAAATTAGGTGCTGATGTCCCCAGCTTTTCTTCAGGAACGATAGGCTTGGAAACTATTATCGAAGAGAATCCTGACGTGCTTTTTGTTGTGAAGAGTGGCGGTAATCCTGAGGAGGCAGCGGATTTTTTCCGTCAGCATCCGGGACTTCAATCACTAAAAGTTGTCCGTGAAGGCAAGGTTTATGGTATATCCCTGAATTATACATATAACAGTGCTATCAAAACAGGCGAAGGCATTAAAAAATTTGCTCATGGTATGTATCCGGAGCTATTCTAAAAGATAAAACCGTACAACCCCTTGCTACACAAGGCTTTGGGGCTGTACGGTTTTTTGCATGTGTACGGTATTGAGTTGGAGAATTTAAAAATATCCTCATGAAATTGTAGTCGACACTTCAAAATAGACTCATGAAATTGTTGCAGTACCACAAAATATCCTCATGAAATTGTAATGAAACCCTAAAAATAGGCTCATTTTTTTGTTGAAGGAGTATTGCGTACGTTGTATAATAGAAAAAAGAGCACAAAAGGAGAGTGAAGGCATGACTTATCTGGAGCGAAAAATAGATACCTATCTGATGCAGTGGAAGCAGGAAAAAGAGCATAAGCCGCTGATTGTTAAAGGTCCTCGCCAGGTAGGCAAAACTGAATCTGTCAGACGTTTTGCTGAAGCAAATTACGAGCATGTTATTTACATAAATTTTGTTGAAGAACCCAAGTACAAGATGATTACTGCTGATGGTTATAATACAGATGCGATTATAAAAAATATTTCCTTGCTGGATACAAGTAAAATATTCGAGCCGCAGAAAACAATAATCTTCTTTGATGAATTACAGGATTTTCCTGAAATTGCTACAGCGTTAAAATTTTTTAAGCTTGATGGACGTTTTGATGTTATCTGCAGTGGTTCAATGCTTGGCATCAATTATAAAAAGATTGAAAGCAACAGTGTAGGCTATAAAACGGATTACGAAATGTATTCCCTGGATTTTGAGGAATTTTTGTGGGCCAAGGGACATCAAAAATCTGTGCGCGACAGCTTTTTAGAGCATATGCGCACGCTTAAGCCTTTTAGTGAGGTTGAAATGCAGGTGTTCATGCAATTATTTACCGAGTACTGCATTTTAGGCGGCATGCCTGCTGTAGTGAGCGAATACATAGAGAAGGGAACTTTTGCCGGTTCTCTGGAAACACAAAGGCAGCTTTTGGCGGATTACGAGGAGGATATACGTAAGTATGCCGATGGCATGGACCAGACACGTATTCTGAATGTATTCAAGCATATACCTGTACAGCTGGCGAAGGATAATAAAAAGTTTCAGATAACGAAGGTAGCTAAGGGGGCACGCTTTAAGGATTATCGTGGCTGCATAGAATGGCTGTGTGATGCAGGGATTATTAATGCCTGCTACTGTCTGTCTTTTCCTGAGCTGCCGCTTAAGGGCAATTATGATGAGACGAAATATAAGCTGTATATGGCAGATACCGGTCTGTTGGTGGCCATGCTTGACGATGAGGCGCAGGAGGATTTGCGTGCCTATAAAAATTTAGGTGTCTATAAGGGTGCGTTGTACGAAAATATTGCAGCAGAGGCGTTGAAAAAAGCCGGCTGTGGTTTGTATTATTATAAAAAGGATGATTCTACGCTGGAAGAAGACTTCTTTATGCGTACTGCTGACAATCTTGTGCCTGTTGAGGTTAAAGCGACTAATAACATGGCTCGCTCCTTGAATACCTTGATTAATAGCGATAAGTATCCTGATATAAGATTCGGGATTAAGGTTGTAGGTGGTAATATAGGCTGCAATAATAATGTCTATACGTTTCCTTATTTCTGCACCTTTTTGTTGAAGGAGTATTTGCGCAGCTTTGGCAAGTAGGCCTGCCTGAACTTGCCAAAAGCTTGTGTTTGTGCTATCATAAATATAGAAATGGTGCTTCCGATAGACGGTTGCCCTTGAAACTTTTAGTTATGAAAAATAACCGTCAGTTTGCGAGGCTGGGCGGTTATTTTTTGCATTCATGTTGATTTCCATACCTAATTTAATGCAAGCAATGCATAAGCTCAGCAAAGCAATAACTTCGAGTATATCCATCAGTAACACCTCCCTCTTGCGGGATTTTCAGTGAAACTGAATTGATCACGTCAGAGGGCAACCGCCTACCGTTATGGAAGCACCATAAAAATATTTTAACATATATAAAGGAAAGTGTACAACGAACAAGCTGTGAAGGTTTGGCGTGGAATTTTACCAATGCCTTTCGCACGAAGAAGAAAGCATTATGATTTCCAAGTGGCCTAAGGCTGTTATCGAAAAAGAAAAAGCTAAGGCTGAAGACCTTATAAAAATAAGCTAGACTAAAAAAATCTGCTGTCGCCGGATTTGTACTAGTGAATAGGTACGAGTTCGGCGGCAGTTTTTTATAGCAATAAAATAGTCAGAAAATTATGTTGACTTCTGTCAAAATGGATGCTATACTGTTAAAAATAGAGAATAATCAGATAATTATGAAGGAGTTGCTGAGATGCAGACAGATTATAAGCTTATCAGACAGGTAATAGAAGGACTAAGTATGATGAATAATAAATTTATGAATCTTATGCTGGATGAGAATGTGTCGGCAGCGCAAATAATGTTGCGCGTTATTTTGAAAGATGATAAAATCAAAGTGAAAAATGTAAGGATACAAAGATTTATTCAAAATATTTACGGACATTCCGCACAGCTGGATATTTTGGCAGAGGATGGATTTGGCAGATATTTTAATGTGGAAGTGCAGCGAAGCGATGAAGGCGCATCTGTGAGAAGAGCAAGATTCTACAGCAGTGTGTTAGACACGCAATTTTTGCAAGCCAATAGGGATTACAATGAGCTGCCTGACAGCTATATCATTTTTATTACTGAAAATGATGTATTTAAGAAAGGACTTCCGCTTTACAGCGTAGAGCGCGTAATTAAAGAGGAGAGTTCAGATTTCTCTGATGGCTCGTATATTGTTTATGTAAACAGTAATTGTCGTGACAATACTGCGTTGGGGAGGCTGATGCAGGATTTATATTGTACAGAACCGGCAAAGCTGCATTATAAAGAATTTGCCGAGCGTATGGAGTTTTTAAAATGTAGCAAGGAGGGCGAAGAAAAAATGACAGACATCATTGAATTGTATGCACAGAATGTAGCTGAGCAAGTAGCTAAGCAAGCAGCTAAAGAAACGGAGCATAAGAAAAGCGTAGAGTTTGCCTTGAGCTTGTTGGCAGATGGTATGAGTATTGATTTTGCCGCTAAGCACAGCAAGCTTACTGTGGAAGAGGTGCGCCGTCTGGCAGAAAAGAGAACTGCTTAAGCTTAATGCAGTGCTCCCTAAAAACCGTACAAACTGTACAAAACCGTACAATCCCTTGCCACATGTGATATGTACCCAGTTTTCTGGACACCGCTAAAAATTTGAATAATTATATTTACA